>JAEEGK010019999.1_pt1 | contig 14291 bp, 10 predicted proteins | sample 8958771 | NCBI WGS metagenome assembly JAEEGK01 (sample SAMN16246547, study PRJNA631951) | gut metagenome | biome: gut microbiome; feature: rumen; material: SC-attached | host: Bos | place: Iran: Karaj | collected 2018-10
AATGGTAATTAAATACAATTCATCTTCTTTGAAATGTGCTTTTATTTCTTGGAATGTATATAGACCATACAATTTACTTAAACGAGAACCCTTCTTTGGACCTGTGGTATAATAGTCACCGTAATCCATATCCAACTTAGCTTCAACTTCTTCTTTTTCTCGTTTAAACGCTTCTGAGTTAATAACTTCTTTTTTAGTCATACCAAATCTAGTGTCTCCCCACGCTATTAGCGCAAGCGAATCCACGCCACCTAATGCTTTTAGCTTTTCCTCTTTTTCTTCTGCATAAGCATTCTCTCTTCTTTCTGCTAATTGACGTAACTCTTCGTCTGCTTCAATGCTCATGTCCTTTTTCTTTGAGCCACCACATGAGCAAATCAGAAGAACAAAAACGAATGTAAACAATGGAAACAAATACTTCATAATCTTATTTTTTAGTTATTAATCTGCCACAAAGATAGCAATTTTATCTGAAACTTGCACGAATAATATTCAAAAATGTTATGAAAATGAATATAATTAGGAATTTTCCAGAAGGGAAGCCACTTAATCATTCGTATTTAAGAACTTATTCAAATACGCTATATTAGTCGTAGGGACAGGCGCTTGGGTATGATGTTTGCCTTTAATGTCGTATTCATTCTCATCCTCTCTTCTTTCAAAGTTAGAAAACGACTTAAAGGTTTATTAGCAATGCTACTAGCCGAGTTATTACCTTTCTTTTTAACCATATATGTTGTTATTTATTCTTCATACTTATAAAAAACCAATATTTCAATCAATTCTTCGATTGAACAACAAACCTTATTAAACAACTTGTACATCAGTTCCGGCTCTTGCCGTTCTTGGATATAGGCAATCGTCAGTTTTTCTCGCCCAGCAAACCACCCAGCCTCAGTATGCGCACTCCGCCCACAAGGCAACACCATCACACACGTATCACAGGCCTCCATCGCCTCGATGTCATTATGGAATTGTCGCTCTGCCTTCGGATGCTGCAACATGTCGCGATACTGTTCAGGAGTCCACTCCATATAGTCCTCGCTCACGCTGCTCCATTTGAAGCCCGGGTCGCCCGACGGCGGATTACGGAAGTCGTACACATCGTGTCCTGCCTCCCTCAGTTTAGCCACCACATCAGGATAATACCCGTTGCGCCAGCTGCTTGCTACGTAGATCTTGTGCTTCATTATCAAATCTTAATACCCAAAACTCCGTCATCTTCCCCCTTTCCGATGTGAGCTCAAATTTGAGCCCACATTCCTTTTCCCCAGCTTATTGCCGCCGTTACCATCATGGTCATTCATATTAAAACTGTATTCTGTATTCTGTATCACGTACCTTTCGCGCGTGCGCTCGGCCGATGGTCATATTTGCTCACCACTTCTGCGTTAGACCTCATCAGTAACACTGCTCATAGCAGAAGAATTGAATTACTCTGTTCATCGCCCTCCGTTATTGGTTTGCGAGGGCAAAGATGCGGATAATTCCACAAACGGTCAAACTTATGCAAAAATAACTATTCCAAATAATCTATATACAATCTTTTAAAATATGACATCAAACTGTCGTACTCATTACGTAAATACCGCATCCAACCCTGTTTTATTTCAATATAGGGATTCCGTTTCATCGGATGAATAGCATAAAGACACGTTGAAGAGGGCATTTTCGAATTCCTTACAATCTCATCTACATTTTCATCATTTATCCAAGCCTTTAGCACATTATATGGAGCATTTTCTGTTAGCATATCAACAGTATCCTCAAAGACATCAGCCATAGGGTAATCTTTGATGGCAATGAATATTTCCTTTTTGGATGAATTCCACGTAAGTAATTCGCTCATTTCTTCCTTTGATTCCTTCATTAGGAATTCTATACATTCACGCAGTCCCTTCTCCTTCACCCTTGCTTCTTCATCCTCGCCAAGTATTTCCCATGCTATGGCTATCATCATACATGCCAGCCTGTCGAACGTAATGATGATAGGCTGAGGTGTAAACTGCATAAACTCTACTACCGCCATTGCCAAAAGGAAATCGTATGATTCCTCAGCCACTTCGCTAATTTTCTTTAGCTTACCTTTAGGCACAAATGTATAAACATCATCAAGATTACTATTCAATATATTCAAAAGATTTGCAGAAGACATTTCACTTTCATGATCGATGATATCGCCATTATTATCATACCAGACGCCGCCTACTTTTACTTTACAATCAGCGAACAATTGGTTATCTGCAATATCTTGAATCATGTTTTCATATTTGACTTCGTTGTCTATGACGCAATAGAGTGCAGATAGAGGATAAGCTACTATTTTCTTGTTACCTCTCATCCATACGGAACCATCATATTTCAAATCCTTAATGGTGAAGCATTCCTTCTTCAGATTAAGTCTGTATAGCTTTTCATTGAAACGTATTATTTTTCCTTCTGCAGAAAACACTTTATCCCCTCTCTTGTTCTTGATAGAACATCTTATAGACGAGTTCTCTATTATGAAGTCATCCAGATTTATAGCAACCTGACTACTTTCCTGTATGGATGTTGTACCATCATCCTGTCCGTATGTATATTCTATCAGACCCAACTTTGCTAACCGCATTTTGATAGACACTTCAGTACGTCCGACAGCCTCTGCAATCGTTGCTGTGTCCTGGCCTTGCTTGAAATAAAGTGCTATCAGTTCCTCTTCGTTTTCAGTCCAAGGTTTCCCTCTTCGATTTTCATAAGTCAAAGTCTCTTCAGTTAAAGCGGCAAGAACAGTATCATCTGTTCCTTCTTTCTCTTTTGCATCTGCAATGGCAGTATCATTTTCCTCGACTTGATCTTCCTCCGTTTTTATTATTTCATTTTTTTCAACGGTTGGGCAGTTTCCATGTAGTGTGTCTATATTCTTCTCAATACAATCTATCAGTTCCATTGCCCCATCTTCACTCATCAGTGCAAACTTCAAGTCAGACAAGAAGTTCTCATAGGTGAAGATGAAAGATGGAGCAATCTCGCCTTGCTTGACAGGATGATTCACAAGGTGGTCGTACAAATCATAAACAGTTGGACATATTTCCTTGAACATTTCTCTCTCGCTGCGATGTGATTTGAGGAAGGTAAAGTATTCAAGATTCAGAACTATTTGCAGATCTTCATTGAGTTTTTTGAATTGACGCACGAGTTCGCTATCAGTTTCCTCTAATGATTCATTCTCCTCATTCTTTGCTTTCGAAAGTATGTTTTCATACTCAGAAACAGCTGCAATTGAATGGTCAACAGCATTATCCTCACTTTCTGATAGCCTGTCTATCTGCCAGTCAGACAGTTCCGTATAAGTTTCTAACAAAACTCTTTTCAGAGAAGAACGGCCTGAAGGAATTGTCATCAGGAAATATAAATCATCATCGAGTTCAGCGCATTTAACTGAATCGTTCAGCTTTGCTTCTGATGGTTTGATGTTGATATCTCGCATCAGGGAAAGGATGTCTTCTTTGCCTCTAATGGGGATTATATGCCAAAAACTATCGTTCTGCAAATACCAGAATGGCAAATAGGCTTCAGAATTGAACAGTGGTTCTTCAGGAAGCACCTTGTTCCACACTTTCAAAAACATTGATTTCAACTTGTCATCATAAAAGATTTCATTATCAGTCAGAATACTCTTTTCGAACAGTTCGATGACGGTTAGCATCAGAATCGCCTTGTGAGGCGATTTCCTACCATACTTGTTGTTTGTTCTTAAGTTTTTAAAAGCCTCTACGTAGTCCATAGGAATATGCTGTTACAATTCTTCTACTCCTTCTTCATCGATAATTTCTGAAGACTTGTCTGTTAGCTGAAGGAAAATGTCAAGGAATGACCTGTGAGAGAAGAAATAGCCTTTGTCCTCGTTCAACTTTTCCTCCATTACAGAAAAGCCGTAGTTAGCATACTCCTCCATAGTCTTAATTAGGGCAGAGACTACTGTTTCAACCTTGATTTCGCCTTTGTCCAGCGCTATCCAATCAACTTCTGTTTTTGCAACAAGCGCGATGAAGATGTATGAGCGCAATTGTGGATATGCTTTTCTGAGATTCCTTGCCTCAAGGTTTCCCCAGTTTTGCAAAGGCCATCTCAAGTCTTTTGTGTCATCTCCCAAGGGAAGTTTTTTATTTGCATACAAACCAATGAAGAAAGCGATGATATATGGTTCATATCCATTGCCGAATATCTTCCCTTTTGCAGCCGTGTTGTCATTGGCCTTCTTTCCAAATTCAGACAAGACCTTTATTACACTATCTTCGTATTTTTTCTCAAATTTGGGATTCCTGCGTCCCCAAATATCTATCAGCTTCTCATCCTTGCTGACATATTCTTCTATGTTGTTGAATGGTTCAGTCATATTGTTACTTTATTGTTGTAATAACTGTTTGAATGGTTCCTAACTTTTTGTCGTCAAAAGGTTTCTTTTTCTCTATTCTGAATATATGCCCATCGACTTTACTAACTCTTTCTGCATCAAGAGAAACATTGCCCATATTGTCATCACGCAAGAAACTCTTTGTCACAATAATCACTTGTTTTCCAAGTTTGCTTATGACATTAAAGAACTCATTCTCTTTGGTGTCTGTAAATGATGATGTGGGAGCGTCAAAAAGAAGTGGAAGCTCTGTGTCGTCTTTCTCGCACGACAGTTTGCCTATAGCGAACAATATTGACATCAAGTAAGTTGTCTTTAGTGCAGTGTTAGGATTATAGATACGTACACTATCATTATTCATCAGGAATGATTCGCACTGCCCATTCTGTTTCTCAATGATTCTGATTGTTCCCTTAAAATCGTTTGTATTCAGTTTCTCCAAGAACAAATTCGACTCATCTTCGATGTCATTCAACAAATCTCTTCTGTTCTTTTCCTTGGCAGATTTAAATGCATCAGAAATCTGCTGGATGATAAGTGCCGTCTTTGCATACATGGCAGCATCTGTACCCTCGGAAATTTTGCTCAAAGCCAACTGAGCTTCTTCAAGTTCAGCCCTGTGTTGTTCCCGTTGACGCTTTAAGGCATCTATTCGGTTCTCTGCCCGATTCTTATTTTCCATCCAGCTTGACACCTTTTCATAATTAGCCAACAGTTGTTCTTCAGTCAAGCCATCTGTTTGGGCTAGAATACGCTTCTTCTTCTCAAACTCATCACTTAGATTTGCATCTATTTTCTTTATATCGTCATGAAGACGATTGTTGAAAGCTATTGTCTCCTGGATCTTGTGTCGTAATTTTGTGATTTCAGATAGATTGTCATTCAGAGTTGTCTCGCGTTTCTGTAATTCGTCAATATAATTATTATGATATAATGGCTTAACCTCTTCTATTTCTACATCTTCTTTCAAAGACTCTTCGTATTCTTTCAATTTGTGAAGCATAAACTCCCATGCTTCCGAGTGTTTCTGAGCTTTTCTACCGCAGATTTTGCAAACCTCTTCATCCAGCATTTCTTGCATAATCTCTCTTCCAGGAATATGAACAGGAAGAGGCACGAAATCTACCTGAGCTTTCTTGATAACTCTTTCAGCTCCAACTGTGAGCAAATAGTCGTGTTCTAGCTTCCTGCGCTTTTTATCTGCATTACTGACAATAGAAGAATATTCTTTTGCAATATTATCAAAACCCATTAGAATCCACATGTCATCAAGAAGATTAATGGTGTAATTCTCACTGATGCGTGCAGCCGTCTCTGAGCGTTTTTGAGACAAATTGTCTATTCTGCTTTTAACCGATACAAGTAGTTTTGAGGCTTCTTTACTTTGTTCTATGTTTTTAAGTAAACTGTCAAAATTAACGGCCTCATTCTCCTTTATCTTTATCTCACGATCAATGTCAGAAAGCACCCCACTCTCTTGTTCTATTGTCCTGTTCAATTGTTTTATCCTGTCCGAATTCTTCCTGTCAAGCTTTTGTGCATTATCCCTTGCTTTGTCAGCATACTTCGTCGCATATTCCATAAAAGCGAAATATGCCTCAAAATTTCTGACGTCACTGAAATTATCCACCAGCAATTTCATTGAATTGGATTTTTGCATGACATCCAATTCCGTCTCGCCCTTGAACATGATGAACTGACGCATCTCTGATGAAATGTCCTTGTCAAAGGTGGTGCCATCTTTGGTTATACGCTCAATCCCATTCCCTTCAATCAGCAAGAACGAATAGTTAGAAGTGCTCACTTCACCATCAAAGGACTTAGTAAAATGAAACATCTTTTCCAGTGTTTTTGTTTTTCCCTTATGCTCGTAAGTCATGGCTACTCTAACATCATCTGAGTCATTGGGAAACAATTCTTCACTACGTTTTTTCGAAATGAACTTGGAGTCCATCTTGTTAGCTCCGTCAGTACGGAACAGCCATTCAAGAGCATCATAGAAAGTAGTCTTTCCATCTCCATTCGAACCTATAATCAAGTTCAAGCCATTGATGAAATCAAAGGCATTTTGCTTGTAATAGCTCCTGAAGTTCTGTATTTCTATTCTCTTTATAATCATAGGAGGAAGTTGTCGTTAATATAGTTAAACACTGTCATGTAGACTTTCTTTTGGACACTCTCGTCGGTTGAGCCATCAAGGTTCTTGATGATGCGTGCTACAGCCGCCACTATCACATTGTCGGAATTGTATGCTGTATAGAGGTCTTCGTATTCCGAGCGCTCGTAGTCGTAAAGTTCTTGTAATTTCTTGTCATCAAGAACCAGATGAAGCATTCTTTCTTTGTTTGTCATAAGTTATAAATAATTTTAGATTGTTAATGCATAATGATCTAATACTTCCCTGAGTTCCATTTCTGAGTAGGAGGGATTTTCAGATAGATTGGCAAAGTTCTTTACCCGTTGTAGTTCACCCTTAAGTAGCGATTGCTCCATACGGTAGCAGTCGCTATAGGGATTCACTTCGGGAATGACTACGAGGTCATGCAGCTCAGCCATCTTCTTGTCTGGATGGGTACGTAGCACACGACCACGTCGCTGGATAAACTGGCGCGGGTTTCCTGTACTGGCACAGAATATGGCCAGTTCGCTTCGTGGAACGTCAACACCCTCGTCAAGACATTTCATAGAGGTTAGTACATGCAGTCGTCCACTTGCGAAGTCGGCAAGAATCTCATCCCTATCTTTCTGACCGGACGTGAATTTGCGTACTGTCACGTGGTCATCAACTTCTGTCACAGCCTTTGTAAAGATATTGATGAGGTGATTGGCATCATTATCATCGTCAATACCCTCTGAGGAATCAAAATCATCACCACCTCCCACATAATCGGGCTTGTTGCCTTCAGGCACATAAATTAATGAGTATTTCAAGTTACCTTTTTCCTTGAACCTTTTCTCAATAATTGCCTTAAAGGTAGTGAGCTTGTTCGCTGCCTTGTGTACAATACGCTTTCGAGCAAGTAGCAACATCTTTAAAACTTCATCAATGTCATCAAAAGTTTGAGTATTGTAGTTGAAGTATTTGGCTATCTTTTCTGACAATTCAACGTATGCATCCATTTCTTCTGATGTTAGTTTGACTAGATGCGGATAATATAAATACTTGCAAAGCACGCCATTGCGGATAGCCTCTTCCATATCATATTCGTATGTGTAGTGTTCCTCCGTGCCGAAGAAACGATTCAAACTAAGATTCCCCTTTTCGTCAAACTGTCGCTCTGGTGTAGCGGAAAGACCAATTCTTCTGAGATAAGGAATTTCCTTCAAGCGTTTTACTAACGAGCTAGAACCCATATTGTGGCACTCGTCTGCAATCATCAGTAACCGTCTCTTGTCAAAGCCGTTCAGTACTTTGAACACTTTTTCTCTCGAATAGGATGCGTATGTAGAAATAATGATGTATGAAACCTCTGGTTCTCTGTCAGTCTTGTATTTTTCATTGAAACTGACACGTTCCACTTCATCACGCCAAGTCAGGTTTTTCGAATATACCTTTATAATGTTAGAGAATTGGAACTTCCTGCACTCTTGCTCCCACTGGTTTACAAGTGTAACCGTCGGTACAAGGATAATAGCTTTGTAGTATCCTTTTCGTTTATATATCTCCAACAAGCAATTAAGTGAGGTGATGGTTTTACCAGTACCTGTGGCCATAGCGAACAGCCCCCTCTGCCCGTTGTCCTTCCAATTCTCAAATGCAGTCTGTTGGTATTCTCGCGGTCCAGAAGGATAAGGGAATCGTGGTTCTATGACAGCAATGTCTTCACAAGCCATATCCATTCGTTCTTGTCTTTCACGAATAGACCTTTCTGCTTTAATCTTGCGGAGCTTCTTTTCAACATCAAGCAATTCTTCAATGTCTTTATCGCCAAAGTTAGATTGAATGGCAGATACCAATTTCTCAGGAGAAAGATACTCGACATTAGTTTTCCTTCCTTCCATAATGGTATCAAAATCTTCACGCTGACTTGCAATTCGGTTCTGTACCATCTTGTCAATGGAATCGCTGCGGTCAATTTTTATCTCTTCGAGGTTATTGAACAAACCGCTAATCGTGAAGTTGGCCGAACCCGTAAAAGAAGTAGTGCTATCACCATCTCTGAACTGACCAGACTTGGTATGTGCTATGCCTTTCTTATTTCTTGGCTTGATAATGCGAATGTCTATGCGCTTGTTATAAATAAGGAAAGCTAAACAGTCAAAGAACTGCTGCTGATATTCATCGAAGGTCTGACGCAGCGTTTCAAAGTTGGTGAGGTCAAAGCAGTCGATGATACCGCCGTGAAGTCCCTTACTGATGGCATCCTTGTCTTCTTCTGATACAATATGATTGATGACAAGCCTCATATGTCCCCCATTGGAGATAAACGAGGCGAAGCCATCGGCAAGAACGCTGATAGTAGCAGAACTGAAATAGCCTAATTGAAGGTCAAACTCCCTGCTGTTCTCCAAACAATCGTTGAAGAACTTCTCTGGAGAATAGAATTCACCAGGTCTATACGTTCCGTCCTCTGCCCAATCTACCTCGTACAACATAAGCGTCTATATAAAGCAATTCGTACACATAATATCATCACCAAGGATCTCGGCAAGGGTGGTTCCCTTGTTGTTTGCCTGGCTTTCTTTCTGGCGACGGATAATGTCGAGTTTTATCTGGCGTATGCGCTCCGGCTTGATGAGGTCTGCAAGACTCTCATTCTGATTCCACGTATAGCCGTCTTTCTCAAACTCCATCGCTTTCTTATAGAGGTCAGGATGCTGCTCATAGAGCCAAATCCATTCTATCTTCTGCTGGAAGAAACAGAAGTAGCAACCAGAACGACTGCGGCAATAGGTGCCCTTTTCACCATCCACCTCGAAGGGAATCTCCTCATAATAGGCAGGTACTCCAACCCCACTCTCTCGCAACAGTCTAAAGATGTCGTCCTTCACCAATATGTCTGTATTGTCAAGCAGCGGAAAATCGTCAAGTTTACCCACTGGATAGTCTGTCGTTTTCAGAAACTCGAACACAGCATGATTGAACAGCTTGATATCATAGTCCAGCAGTGCGTTCATCTTCTTTGAGTAGTAGAACTGTTTCGTGATTGGCTTCTTCACCGTTTCCAAAATCTCTTCGCGAAGGAATCCATTTGGGCAAAGCCGCTCGTAGATTTCCGCAATCTGGTCCAAGTTCTCATTATGCAGGAACTTATTGATGACATCGATACTCCAGATATTCTTGCGGAATGGGAAGATGGCCTGGATATTGGGCTTCGAGGAGATATAACCGTCTCTGTCCTCGTCGCCACGAATGCCAACATACGACACAGCATAGTCATCGCCCACATACTCCTCGAACTTGTCGAGCTTCATCTTCTTGGTACACCAACGAGCCTGCGGCGAGGGCAGGAAACCACCCATCGCCTTCAGGAAGTGATGGAATGGTGTCGGCTCTGGGCTACCTTCAGCGGCTCTGAGTCGTTCTATCTTTCCCAAGTAGGCCTCCAGACGATTGATCAGCGTCTCTGTCTCTGCCAGCTCACAACCTGTATCAGAATTATAGTACTCAATCTTCAACGATGGGTACTTTTTCTTCAGGTAGATAGCGAGAGCTGCACTGTCCTTACCGCCTGATATACCTAATATATGCCTTACCTTTGTCATTTCGTCATCTTCTTATTAAGTATCGACAGCAGCGTGCAAACGTCGATGTTGTTGTCCCCTGACAGCAGTTTGCTGATTTTCTTTTCAAGGTCATTTGCCTTGGACTTGTCCTTCTCTGGCAGTACGTATGTCTGAGTCCTTAAGTTGGTTCCCTTGTTTGTCACCAAATCGAAGGAATATGCCTCATTCTTTTCAGTATCACCCACCTTCTTGGATATATCAGAGTACTTCTCACATTCGCGGAACAGATATACCAAATCATCAGCCAACTTGTCTTCCTGCTCGTCCCTCAATGCGTCAAGTCGCTGTTCAAGGATGGTGTAGCAGATAGACTGGTACCATTGGGTACGATTATCGTATTCAGTCATCACATGGTGATAGAACTCACGCTGTTTCCCTGTTAACAGATAGTCTTTCACATGGGCAAGCCGTTCACGCACTTCAATGATATATTCTGAATAGTCATAGCTCTGCAAGCCAAACTCTTCTACCAAACGTGCCTCGATGCGATCAATCAGCTGAGAATAACAAGAACGCAGCTCCTTGATGGCACTCTGAATTATTCTGCCATACTCATTGATAAACTCCTCTTGTTTTAATTTCTCCTGAGTAAAGCCAAGAGCCTCTGGCAAGTCCTCGAAGAAAGCTTTCTCTGGGTCTTTTGCCTTAGCAAGTACATCACGGAATCTCATTGTTGACTCATGGTCAAACTTGCGTGTATGCTTGGTATAATCGTCCAGCCGTACATAGAAACTGAGGAAGGGCTTGATGGTCTCAATGAAACTGGCGTTAGTGATGGTGAACTCATCGCCCAAGTTGATGAAGCGACGATACTGGTTGAAGAACCCCAACTTCACACCATCAACAGCGAACTTCTTGATTTCAAAATCGCCAGGATGCTTCTGGAGCAAATCGAAGAACTCCATATTCACATTTGGCATAAATGCACCTTTCGAAGCATCATAAAGTGCAAAGTCCTGACGCTTGATGAAGAGATACGTTGGAATCCAAAAATCCAATAATCCTTGCTTAATCTTATATGGCTGGGCAGACAATATCTTTATCAGTTCTGAAATCTTTCTTGCCTTGTTTTCTGAACTCTGTAAGAACTCTTCACAAGCATCCCACAACGGCATAAAGCCCTTGTTGGTAGGTGTATCTGCAAAATCTCCATTCTGATGCAGACCAGTATTCAACAACAACGATGAATAGATGGTCTTCTCTGGCGGGAACTTATCTTCAGGGAAGCCCATCCTGTTCTCTGAATAGTGCTCCGTCAGATACATCAAATAGCTCTTTCTTGCCTGGGTAATTGTGCCGCTGAGTTTATGCTTGTTGAACAATTCATTGACCATCACAGGCGTTTTACTATAAACCTCGTTGCAGACTCTTGACAGCAACTGATTGAAGTCACGATGTGATTCCACTTTTTGCTCTTCACCTGCAAACACCCAAACTACTCGATTCTTGTATGAGAAGAGATTGTCGCTAATAGCCTTATTGAGCAAGGTTTCTTCGTATTCCTTCAATTTCTGGATTTCAGTCACAGCCACCCTGTCGTTCTTGTCGAGTACACGCTCCAAAAGGTACATGTACTTCTTGATGTTATAGAGGTGTTCAATGATATCCTCCGTATTGGTGAAGTAGGCAAATATCAGAGCATGGTCAGTTTCTGAACTGAATTTCTTGATTTCCTCTAACGCTTTCTTGTGCGTTGAGAATATCAGCTCTATGTAGCCATCAGTATCACCAGTTGGTACAACATCCAAAGGTTCTTCACGAATCATGTAGTCAAAGAATCGTGGGGTTCCTTTCTGATAAAAGTGGGCTTTGACTGGAGAAATCCTACGATTGAAGAACACATTCAGTTCATCGACAAAGGTGACAGGGCGCGACACCATCATGCCCGCCTCACGAATCTCTGCTTCGAGGTCAACGTCAGTTCCCTCAAACAACATCAGGCGCTCCTTATAAGCCGCATAGCGGATAATTTTCTTGGCTGTGAGTTTCTGAATGATTTCTTTGGCATTCTCTATCGCCATTGCCTCACGGGCATAGTCAGCCAGGTTTCTTTCAGTGAGCTTGAATCCGGCTGTGCCAAAAAGGTTCAGCAATCCAATAGCTTTCACCAACTGCACGGCCTGAAGCATTTCCCCTTCATTACTCCAGTCCTGGCCTTCCACTCGTTCAATAGACACCTGGATGGTACTCCAACTCATAGAGTCGGCATTGGCATCTTTCAGATAGGAATAGAAGTTGTAAAGCACGTAGTCATAGACCTTCTGCAGATTGTATGTCAGATGATCTGCTGGCTCGAACTCAGATATTGAGTTAGTACCTTTGGCAGCTAAGAAGGTGAAGAGCGAACGCTCATTCTGGCCATATCGCTGGATGGCTGTAGTGATGGTATAGGCAGAGAACAAATCCAATGGATATAACTGGACGGCTGTCTCAAGCGGGAAGTCCTTTGAAACGTAACGTGTCTCTTTGGCCAAGTCATAAAGGGCCGTGATGTTGTTGACTGGCTTGAACTTATTACTTGCCTGCAATTGGGCGGAAGCAAGATAGAGCAACTGTTCAACAGGCTCCACAAAGGTTATCTCCTTGAAACGTCCCTTTACTTTAGTCCACTCATTTGCTTGCTCTTCCGTTAGACCTTTGGCGTATGCCCCAAAGTTCTGATGAAGCGTTGTAAGAAGCATGATCTGGCGAGTAGGAACATTCACTAACTCAGACAACTTCTGCAAGAAATACAGTTCCTTTTCTGGATTGTTCTTTGCAGCGTGTTCGAGCACCTTGCCAAACTCATCAACAACTATCAGCAGGAACTTTCCTTTCTTCTGGCATTGGGTGTAATAGTTCTTCAAACTATCAAGGATGCTGGTGGTATTACCCTCAACATTCAGAGCCTTGCTCAGCAGTGTTGACATCTCAGCATAGTCGCCAACGATGTTCATAATCTCAAACGACTTGGCATCAGAGAGGTTCTTCGAATCCAGCAGATACTTCTGCTTGCCATTCTTCTTCAAATCAGCTTCCAAAGCCAGAAGGAAACTCGACTTACCTGTGCCGTAAGAACCAATGATAGTGAACGAGTGAATGCCAGTACGGAAATCGTTCACAATGTTGTGAATAGCATTCTGGGCATTGGGCGTTACCAGGTATTGCATCCCTTCGGCAAAGCCGTTCTCTATGTTTGCAGATAAACTAAATGCCATAATAATCGTCTAAAACTTGTTTGACATCCAAATCCTTGGTGAACTGAATCTGTTTGATACCAGCCACATCGCTATAAGCGAAGTACATGTTGTAATCGCTGGCTAACTGCTTCAGCATCTCGATGGTCTCGAAGTCCTGCATACAGAACACCAGTCCAACTCTCTCCTGAATAGTATCGAACGAAATGGTATTGTCACCTTCCTGCTCCTTCAGTTTTAGCAAACCATAAAGGAATATTTCTTTTGTCACCTTACGTTTGCCATCGACGTTGAAGTAGTAGTTCTTGCCCTCAGAACTCTGGCGAATCAAGTCAAGGTCAATCAATAACGACGAGAAGTCCTCATTTGATTGTGGTTTACGGGGCAATGTGTAGTTCTGCAAGAGTACGCCAATATCCTTCTTTACAGTATTGGCGTTGAACAGCGTCATCTTGTTAGCTTCCACCATTCTCAGTTTCACGTATGTCAGCACCTGTTCCCTCTCAAAATGGGTACGCTCGCGCTGAACACCGCAAAACAACATTTTATAAAGTGTCGCTTCCTCTGAAAATACCAGATTAAAGTGGAGCAACCACAACGTAGCAATATCCTCAAGGTACTTATCTCTACCTTTATTATCGTCAAACAGATAATCGCCAAGCCATGTTAGATCATCATTTCTTATTATACCAAATGCCCTGAGCCAGAATCGGATTGAAGCAACCATATTTTTTCCCACCCCTAATCCAATCACAGCCTCCGGACTATTGAAGTTGTTCCCAGCAACCACGAAATCATAACCCTTTTTCAGCCAAAGCGACTTGCAGGGAAATGATTCATGCCCAGAAAATGCATATTTTTTTACTTTATTTAAGCTCATTGTTCTAAGTTCCGTAATAGGCAAAAAAAGAACGTACCCTCCTCTTATAGTACTTCCTTACTGCGCCTGTCGTGGAAATGAGGCTTGGAACGAAATACAGAGAAAGGGTACG
>JAEEGK010020000.1_pt1 | contig 14291 bp, 9 predicted proteins | sample 8958771 | NCBI WGS metagenome assembly JAEEGK01 (sample SAMN16246547, study PRJNA631951) | gut metagenome | biome: gut microbiome; feature: rumen; material: SC-attached | host: Bos | place: Iran: Karaj | collected 2018-10
CCATGGGGAACATGTTCTCAAGCTCGAAGTTGAGTCTTTCATCCGGATCTTTTGCCATTCTTACTTCATCGTCGGCGCTTATCTTACCCTGAACCTTCAGTTCATGGAGTTTTGAAAGGTAATCCATGTCGAACTCGTTACGGCTGGGGTCTTTATCCAGATTGTATATGCTCTTTAACCACTCATAAGCGGTATAGATTCCGTGTTCTTTGTCCCCGTTGAAGGAACTTGCAAGATTGTAGATGTAGTTTGCGTTTTCGGCACCGGCCAGTTCTTCGTCTACGTAACCGAAATTAAGGAACATCTTAATGATCGTCGGCGGCTTGTATTCCTGAAGACTCATTCTGAATACGTCCGCATAGATATCGTAAAATGCTTTTGAAAGAGCAAGTCTTAAAGATCTTGCATCGTCCTCTGTCGAGGTCTTATCCGAAAGCTTTTTATATTTCGAAATGAGAAGTCTGAAGTTGTTTGCTTTCTCGTCTTCTATTCCGCCATATTCCAAAATAACGTCAAGAGAATTGGAAAGTTCTTTTGCGGCCTTGGGATCCACCGACTCGTCCTGAGATTCCTCCGGTGCGCCCACAAGTGTCTGAAGTTTTGTCCTGTAAGCCGATACGCGCTCGTAAACCGTATCGGTGCTGAGAACGGGATGTGCCTTTATTATTTCCACCATCTGATCGATGAGCTTTTTGAGAGCATCCGCATCGGGAGACGAAGGCTTTAATCTGTAAAGAAGACCTGTATAGAGGTCGAACATGTCTATTCCGTTTTCCTGCATGAAAATGCTCATCTTCTCGCCGTAGTAATCGTTCATGGCTTCGATCACCGAGAAGGTGGAATGTATATCGATACTCGTCTTATTAAGAAAGCCCGTTATGTATGCAGGGAAATCATAAAGACAGCTCTTAAGATCGGGAGAAAACTCTCTGAAGGATGCGTAATAACCGAGCATCCATTCATCTATATCCTCCTCCAAAGTAAGCTCCGAAAATGAATCGAACTGAGGAAGCGAACGCGCGATGATGTTGTTCTTCGCGCAAAGATTCATATATTTATCATAGAATTCAAGACTTTGGGAATATATCTTTGAACAGTTATCTTTGGCTCTGGCGTACTGCGTTAAGATGAGCAATACCTGATTGACCATTGAATTGTACATCATTCCGGCGATCTCTTTATTGGACCGAAGCAGCTCTTTTAACTGAGCTGTGGACTTACAGGGGAAAGAAACCAGTGTGACCGGTGTATCAACTACATATGTAAAGAAATTGGAATCGAAAGCAACATCACAAAGACCGATGACATCTCCTTTCTTAAGAAGAAGCTCTCCGCCCGAAAATTTTGCTTTAACCGTTCCCTTAGTAATAATATGCAATGAAGTGAACAGCTGTCCTTCATTTGCAATAATAAACCCCGCTTCCAGCTCTTTAGCAGCCATGTAACCCTCCGATGTAAGAAAAAAACTCACAAACCCCAAGGCCTGTATTATTATTATACATTATTCAGAAAAATGTTCAAGAAGAGGCTTTTTTTGCTTGTCAACCAAAAACTACTATGCTATAATCCTTTTTGTTGTGAATCTGTAAGGCATAACGAAAAGCGAAGTGACAATTGCTTTGTGAACTACCAAAGCAATTGCGGAACACCTTCGGTGTGTCAACTCAATTGAACCTTTGAGTTGACATCAAAAAATCGCTTCGCGATTTTTGATTCCTTAGGGGCATAGTTCAAAGGTAGAACAGTGGTCTCCAAAACCATCGATGTGGGTTCGATTCCTACTGCCCCTGTTAAGAAAAGCGTATCTTGACGATACGCTTTTTCTTTTTACCTATCAGTTTTTAATCGACTACGATAGTGGTCATGAATGTTCTGAATTCGTATGCCACATCTCTGTCTTCAACCATGTCCAGAACCGGCTCATCGTCTATGTCGAAATGAACTCTTCTGATACCGGAGCTTCTGGGTGCGTCTGTGCCGGGACGAGCGTGGTACGTATTCCAAAGATATCCTTCGCGGTCCACTACAAATGCATTGTGACCGGTTCCGTACTCTCCCTCGACGCTTCTGGATGTCAAAAGCGGGAATCCTCTCTTCTTCCAGTTGGAAGGAACAAGGAGATCTTTTCCTCTTTCTATCTGCAAAAGTCCCACAACATAAGATGTATCTACCGCAGCTGCGGAATATGTGATGAAGAGTCTGTCATTTCTTTTTAACGCAAAAGGTCCTTCTTCAACAAAAGTATGATTGTTTGCCCAGCTGTAATCGGGCTTTGACAATACAACGGGCTCGGAAGCCAGCTTATACGGTTCGTCGGGATTGAGCTTTGCTATGTAAAGCCATGCTCCCAGATCCTTGGGAAGGAACTGTCTTTGGGACCAGATGACGTAAAACTCACCGTCCCATTCAAACTCGGTCATATCGAGAGTGATCTCTTTTCCCGCTTCGCAAAGATCGCTGCCGTCTGCCTTCACTATACGTCTGGGCTTCGTCCAGTCATCTTTGTTTATGGGATTGCCGCCGTGCTTAAGCTCCATAATGCAGCTTTCTTCTTCAAAGAAAGGTCCGGGAGTGGCCGCATGGAATATGTAGAGTTTTCCGTTTATCACGTGAAATTCGGGTGCCCATAAAAGGCCGCCGAACTCGGGATATGTATCGCTGTCCAAAATAAGATGCTCCGGAGCGTTAACCAGCTCCTCAACGGTCTCACCCTCTCTTATATATAAAGTATGGTTGCCGTCCGCATCGTTGGTGGCTATGAAATAATATTTTCCTTTCCAAAATCCTACGCAGGGATCGGCCCTGTCCGTAGCGATAGGGAATTCGAAATGAGGTACCTTAACAAATCCGGTAACCTGATATGCTCCCTTTTTGTTCCAGTCAACATTATGAAGATTCCACTCAACGTTTTTAAGAGCCGTGCTCTTATCGGAATATCTTGCAAGAACGCGGTAATTGTTAAGTTCTTCGGGAGTGGAAGCCTTTATGGTGATGGGCGTCTCAAGATCAACGTTGGTGATGGGAAGAAGTTTGTTCTTTAACTTGTCTCCTATCAGGTCCGATACTCTGACAACGCTTGCGGGCACACAGCCTTCTATATTTGAAAGATCGTAATCTTCAAAATCCGGCTCGCACATTATGTCCATAGACTGGATGCCGACAACATCGTATTCCAAAAAGTCATCGGTGGCATATGTGATGACTTTTCCCAGATCCTCACCTTCGGGACCGCAAAGCTCACAAGAAACCAAAAATCTTCCGTACTCATTTTCGGAGATAACAGGCTTCTTAAGTGTTCTCGGATCCAGGGAACCGTCTTCGTTTTCAACGGCCTTCGCAAAAAGAACGCCGCTGTTGTGATTTAACGGATAAAACACTTTACCGTCATCCGAATAAGCAAAATGACAACTGTAAGCCAAACGCTCGTCGTAAAGCACATTGTCTATCGGTTTTCTGGTATAGCTTAATAAATACATCGCTCCTCCTATCTGAGGGCAAGCACCCTGTTATAGTCGTATCCTCTGTCGGGAGTGATTGTTGACCGAACGAGTTCAAAGTAAACAACACCGTTCTTTTTTACGTCAACAGTAATCTTATCGGTTACCCGCTCAGAAGACGTTAAAGGTTTTGCGGCATCGCGAAGCATCTTCACTTCTGCCTTTGTGGGGTTGGCATGTTCTCCGAGATCATGCCATAACTTTAAGGGATTACAGGTCTCTTCGTCGACCGTCTGGGTCAAAAGACTGTATTCGCCCTTCTTGAAGTCAAATTCTTTGGATATCTTCTTTTTGGAAGTGTTCCATAGGACGCCGGCATATCCGTCCTTAGTCTTTACAACAACTGCGTCGTCCTGTCTTAATATGCATTTCTCAGCCTTAACCTTAAGCTTTTTAAAGAAAGCGAAGGTATAAAACGTAGGCTTGGGAATGCATCCGCCGGCAACAAGACCGAATCCTCCGTGGAAAGGAGTATAGGGAACACCCTGCTCTTCAAATACATCGCCGAATGTCCAATATGAGTAGGATTCGTTTACATCGCCCATGCGTGACAAAAGTCTCGCAAGATATGCGGCATTAAAGTTCGTATCGTGAATGACACCGAAAGGAGTATAGGAAGTGCTGAACTCCGTAATGTGGATCGGAAGTCCTTTAAATTCCTTGTATGAATCGATAATGTCTCTTGTACTCTTAAGATTTTTGAATCCGTCCTCGGGATCGGATACCACATGATAATCGTAATGTCCGACTCTTTCGGGGAATTCCACCGTATAGTGGTGTCTTGTAAAGAAATCGGGAACGATCTTGTTCTTGTGAAGATACTCACAGAACGCTTTGATCCATTCCTCATCGCGAACACCGCAGATTGCGGGACCGCCCACCTTAAACTCGGGGCTGATCTTCTTTATCGCTTCAAAAGACTTCGTGAAGAGTTTGAAATACTCATTCATATCGGCGTCTTTCCAAAATCCGGGAAGGTTGGGCTCATTCCATACTTCTATGGGCCACGTCTTAACCTCATCGAATCCGTAGCGATCGATGATATGCTCGAAATATGCCTTTAACAAACTCTGCCAACGCTTGTAATCCTTGGGAGGTGTCGTGTTTCCCTTCCAATAGAAGATCGTCTGCGTTCCGCCGGCAAGCTGCTTAGGCATAAAGCCAAGTTCAATGAAAGGTCTTATGTTTCTTTCAAGATATGAATCGTAAATACGATCAAGATATGTGAAGTTGTACTCAAATTTAGTCTTTCCGTTTTCTTCGTACTCACGATAGATGGCAACATCGTCACTGAAAAGTCCGTGACCTCTTATGTGCTTAAAACCTATCTCCTCCTGTACCAAAGAAAGCTCGTCAAGATATTCTTTGCAAAGCGCAAGTCCCGTTCTTCCGGTTCCCACGCAAAAATCCACGTTATTGTTAAATTTGATGTTGGCGTTATCTTTTAATATGATCTTCTCTGCTGCCATATTAATCCTCCGTCACTGAAATAAATGCTCTACGATAACAAAATATAATAAATCTATGGCATTTTCTTCTCAAAAATGAGCATTTCAATTCACATCTATTGCTTCATTTAAGTTTCTTACGCCTATAAGTTCTATTCCGGGAACCTTTTTTATTGCTTCGTCTATGTTACTTTTGGGGAGAATACATCTCGTAAATCCAAGTTTTGCGGCTTCTCTCACCCGGCTCTCCGCGCGGCTTACCGCCCTGACTTCGCCTCCCAGACCCACTTCTCCGAATATTACCGTCTTCTCATCCACAGGCTTGTTCTTAAAAGAAGAAACTATGGCAAGAACCGTAGCAAGATCCAAGGAGGGCTCATTTATCTTAAGACCACCCGCAATATTTACGTATGCATCCTGATCTCCGATGTTTAGTCCCCCGCGTTTTTCGATGACAGCCATCAAAAGATTAACTCGATTGTTGTCCATTCCGGTTGCCTGGCGTCTGGGAAGACCGAAAGCACTCTTGCAAACAAGCGCCTGTATCTCAACCATGATGGGACGGGTTCCTCCCATGGAGCATGTAACGACACATCCGCTTGAATGCTCGTCGCGGCCGCTTAACATGAATTCACTGGGATTGGGCACTTCTTTAAGACCGTCCTCACGCATCTCGAATACGCCTATCTCGTCGGTGGAACCGAATCTGTTCTTTACCGCTCGAAGTATCCTGTAGCTTGCATGTCTGTCACCCTCAAAATACAAAACGGTGTCCACCATATGTTCCAAAACCCTGGGGCCCGCAACGGCGCCTTCTTTGGTGACATGACCGACAATGAATATCGTAATGTCGTATTGCTTTGCTATCTGCAAAAGTAAGGCCGTAGTCTCTCTTACCTGCGAAACACTGCCGGGTGCCGAGCTTACGTCTTCTTTGTACATTGTCTGGATGGAATCGATTATTACCGTATCGGGCTTTATGTCCAAAATGGCCGAATGTATCGCTTCAAGATTTGTCTCACAAAGAAGCAGCATCCCGTTATCTTCGCTTCCCAGTCTGTCGGCGCGCAGCTTGATCTGACGAAGAGACTCCTCACCCGAAACATACAAAACCTTCTTTCTGAAAGAAGAAAGGTTTTTGGTGACCTGCAAAAGAAGGGTCGACTTTCCTATTCCGGGATCGCCGCCTATTAACACAAGTGAACCTTTAACGATCCCGCCTCCGAGGACGCGATCCAGTTCTTTTGAGCCCGAAGGTGTTCTTTCTGCCTCATCCGAAGGGACATCTTTAAGTAAAACGGGTTTGTTGACTTCGCCGGTCACTTTGTTCGCGGCAGTCTTTCTCGCCTCAGCAGGCTCCTCTACAAATGTATTCCATTCCTTGCATGCGGGGCATTGTCCCATCCATTTGGAGGACTCATATCCGCATGACTGACAGAAAAATGCTGTCTTAGCTTTAGCCATTTACTTCTTCCCTTTTAACTGTGAAAACAGCCTTCTTATCTTTAACCTTTGCGACTACTTTATCGCCGGGACGTATGTTCTTTCTGAGTATTTCTTCGGCGAGGGCATCTTCTACAAATGACTGGATTGCTCTCTTAATGGGTCTTGCGCCCATCTTAAGATCGGCAAAGTTGGCAACTATGTAATCCTTAAGTTCTTTTGAGAACGTAAGCGAAATGTCCATCTGCTCTTTGCATCTTGCGATAAGGTTCTTCGAAAGAAGCGTACATATATCGCTTAAGTCTTTCTTTGTGAGCGAGTGGAACACTATCATCTCATCGATACGGTTAAGGAATTCGGGTTTGAACATCTTCTTAACTTCGTCAAGAACCGAATCTTTCATCTTAAGATAGTCTTTTGCATCGTCACTCTTTGATGTAAATCCCAGATTTTTGGGATCCACGATCCTCTGAGCGCCGGCATTGCTTGTCATGATGATGATGGTATTCTTAAAGTTTACTTTTCTTCCCTTGGAATCGGTGATATGACCGTCATCCAGCACCTGTAAGAGAATGTTGAACACATCGGGATGTGCCTTCTCTACTTCGTCAAACAAAACGACGCTGTAAGGGTTTCTTCTTACCTTTTCGGAAAGTTGTCCGCCGTCATCGAATCCCACATATCCGGGAGGTGAACCGATCATCTTCGAAACCGAATGACTTTCCATGTACTCTGACATATCGACTCTTATAAGTGCATTCTCCGAGCCGAACATTGCCTCTGCCAAAGCCTTTGAAAGCTCGGTCTTACCTACACCGGTGGGACCAAGGAACAAGAATGACCCAATCGGTCGATGAGGGTCCTGGAGGCCTACTCTCTGTCTTCTCATGGCTTTTGCGATGCTCTTTACAGCTTCATCCTGTCCGATGACACGCTTATGAAGAATGCTTTCAAGTTTAAGCAGTCTGTCCGATTCTTTTTCCTGAAGTTTCTTAACGGGAACCTTCGTCCACATGGCAACCACGTCGGCGATATTGTTCTCGTCAACGGTTATGGGATTGCTGTCTCCGGCTTTCTGTTCTCTTCTTTCCATGGAAGCAAGCTTCTTTAACAGCTTGTCCTGCTTGCCTCTTAACTCAACGGCCTGAGCATAAGCTTCTATCTTTACGCTTAATGCGATCTGCTTTTCTATCTTTGCGATCTCTTCACGAACCGCAGCGGTCTTATCGGGCTTACCGAGACTCTTGACTCTCGCTGCGGCACCGGCCTCATCCATAAGGTCGATCGCTTTGTCGGGCAGGTATCTGTCGTTAATGTAGCGCGAAGAAAGATGTACCGCTGCCTCTATCGCATCGGGAGTATATTTAACATGATGGTGTTCTTCGTACTTGTGGGCAATTCCGGTAAGTACTCTTATCGCCTCTTCTTCGGTAGGCTCGGAAACCTCAACGGGCTGGAAACGACGTTCCAAAGCCGCATCCTTTTCGATGTACTTTCTGTACTCTGCCATAGTCGTTGCACCGATAAGCTGAAGCTCACCTCTTGAAAGTGCAGGCTTTAACATGTTTGCGGCATCAAGACTTCCCTCTGCTCCGCCCGTACCGATGAGGGTATGGAGCTCATCGAGGAAAAGAATGATATTTCCGTCTTCAATAACTTCGTTTAAAAGTCTTTTTACTCTCTCTTCAAACTCACCTCTGTACTTTGTGCCGGCTACAAGACCGGAAAGATCGAGGGTGAGGAGTTTTTTGTTTAAGACCGTAGCGGGAACGTCTTTTGCCGCTATCCTTGCCGCAAGTCCTTCCACCACTGCGGTTTTACCCACGCCGGGCTCACCCACGAGACACGGATTGTTCTTCGTACGTCTTGAAAGTATCTGGATTACTCTCGTGATCTCATCGTTTCTTCCTATGACGGGATCGAGTTTTCCTTCTCTTGCAAGCTGGGTAAGATCTTTTGAATACTGCTTTAAGAAGCTTCCGTCTTTCTTTTTGCGGCTCTTCTTTATCTCGTCTTTTATTGTTGCCTCATCGACTCCCATTGCGTTGAGCGTATCAACGTAAAGTGTCTGAGGATTTTTTCTCAGTGCCACGATTATCTGAACGGCGCAGCTTGAAGTTTCTTCAAGTATGGCCAAAAGAAGATGCTCCGTACCGACAGAATCGTTGTGATATTTAACTGCAAGTTCCTCGGCACGCTCAAGCAATCTTTCTGATTTTGGAGTGATGCCCGGACGTTCTTTTAACATTGTCTGTCCGCCGCCTATCGTAAGATCGCGGATAAGATCCAAAACGCCGTTGTAAGTAATGCCCGCAGCGGTAAGCACGTTGTAAGCAACACCGGTGCCTTCCATGATAAGGCCCAGCAATATGTGCTCTCCGCCTATATAGTAATGCTTTAACTGCGTGGATATCTTTTTTGCATGTTCAAGAGCCTTCTCGGCTTTTTCCGTATAAGGTAATTTCATCTAGGTGTTTCCCCCTGTCAATATTCGTCGTATATCGCATCAATGAGAGCGTGCATCTCTTCTCTTTTGATGCCTTTAAGCGTTGCACGCGCGATGATTATCTTAAGTTCTTCGATGATAAGGCGCTTATCTTCGGCTTTGTTTATGTCCACGGCAACAACGGCACCCCGCCTGTCAACTTTTACAAAGCCTTCGTCTTTTAAGACAGTATAAGCTTTGTTGACGGTATGCATATTAATGCCTATGTCCTCGGAAAGTTTGCGTACGCTTGGAAGAACTTCTCCTTCCAGATACGAACGCGTTGCGATGGCAAGAATTATCTGGTTTTTAAGCTGCATATAAAATGCTTCGTCGCTGTTAAAATCAATCTCAAAGATCATGCCCGATTCTCCGCCGATGATAAAGAAAAAGTGTTATATAAAATATATAACACCCCCTATGGAGTGTCAAATAAAAAAAGGGTAAACAAAACACCCTGCGGCATATTTGCCACAGGGTATCTTAAAGACTTTTATCAATCGTCGTTATCGAGATTTAAGAATCCGAATTCGATCTCGTCATCATCGGGGCTGAATCCCTGAGAATTCTTCTTTGGCATCGGGATCTCTTTAACCTGATGTGTTGATGAACCCACTACGGAATGAGGTGTTGCCGTGGAAATGACTTTTGTCTCACCGTTGTTGGGTCTTATGATCGTTCCGTCGGGAAGTTTGACTCTTCCGTCCGAAAGCTTAATGCTGCCGTCGGGCTGTCTTACTCCCACGACCGCTCTTTTTATCGTTCCGTCGGGCATACGAACGTGTCCGTCGGGAAGCATCGTAGGTTTATCCGAAACCGCTTTTTCGCGGATGGCATCACCTGCAACTGCGGAAGATGCTCTCGTTTCCGTTTTCTTTGCACCTACGGTCTCGATCTTGAAATCATCGTCACGTGATGAACGGGTCTGAGTTCTTACAGAAGACTGTGAAGAAGTCTTAACCGATGAAGTGCTCTTTACGTTCGAAGGTCTTGACGAATAACTTGAGCTCTTCGAAATAGGCTCTTCCGTTTCATCGTAGCCGTAATACCAGCGTCTGAAGAAGATGAAACCGACTCCCGCACCTGCCGCCAAAAGAACAAGCAAAACGATAAGGATGATATTGATAAGTTTCTTGCTCTTTAACTCTTTTTCGTATGTTTCCTTTGCGGTCTCGAGTTCTTTCTTTGCGGAAAGAAGCTCATCTATCTTATTCTTTGTTCCTTCGGTATAATCCTTTAAATACCATACGGGATCACCGTTGTCGTCAAGATCGTAGGATACTTCATAATCAAGATAAACAGGTTCCGGTTCAGGCTCGGGTTCGGGTTCCGGTTCGGGCTCGGGTTCGGGCTCCTCAACAACCTTGGGAGTAAGTTCTCCGCTGAGTGTTAAAAAGTCGCTTCTGATATAACCGGTCACCGTTGAGTTGTAGGTCATGTAATACCATATCTCGCTGCCGGTCGTCTCGTAACCTGTTACCACAACCATCATTCCGCCGTCAACGCTTCCTACTCTGTCGGTAGACGTTGAAGGACCTTTTCTGACGTTAACGCTTGAATTGGCCTTTGCATCGATTGGTTCAACCTCGATAAGGTCGGTACTTGCTATCGGTACGCCGTTGGATGTAGGCTCAACCGGAGTGACTGCGGGTTGAGTTGTCGTTGTATCCGTTGTTGTTGTAGTAGTTGTAGCAGTCGTCGTGGAAGTATCGGTTGTAGTGGTGGTCGTTGCGGGTGATGCTGCGGGAACCGTACCTGATGTGGACACAAGGTCGCTTCGAACATATCCGTAGCTCTTTGCGTCTACCACAACTTTGTACCATGTGCTTCCTGCCGAATCGGTAGTCGTATCAACAATCTCAAGCACATCGTTCTTCATTGCGCTGGCAACGATCTTTCCTCCCGTTCCGGGCGTCTCTCTTATGTAAGCGCCGTCAACGGTAACGGTTGCTTTCGCATTGTCCGCAAATGCATTTACGGGAAAAAGAATAATCCCCAGCACTACGACAAATGCCGCCAAAACTGTTTTGATCACTGAATCAAATCTTTTCATTTGAATCCCCTCCGGAAAGCTTTCTTATGCTTCGTCAATAGCTTTTCCGATATCGGTACGCATGTATTTGTTTTCAAACGTAACCCATTCGGTAGCTTCGTATGCTTTCTTTCTTGCTTCTTTAAGCGTGCTTGCAGTAGCAGTCACGCCGAGAACTCTGCCTCCGTTCGTAACGATCTTGCCTTCTTCGTTGAACTTCGATCCGGCATGGAAACAGAAGTAATCTTCTTTGCCTTTGAATGCCTCAAGACCTTTGATCTCGAAACCTTTCTTGTATTCCAGCGGATATCCGTCGCTTGCAAGTATTACGCAAACAGCGGCATCATCACCGAACTCAACGGGTGTCTTATCAAGTGTTCCGTCTATGCAGGCTTCAAATATATCTATTATGTCGCTCTTTAATCTGGTGAGCACGACCTGAGCCTCGGGATCGCCGAATCTTGCATTGTATTCAAGAACCTTCGGTCCCTTGGGCGTTAACATGAGTCCGAAGAAAATGACTCCCTTAAATTCTCTTCCCTCTTTGGCCATGGCATCGACCGTGGGCTGGAAGATGTATTTTTCGCAAAAATCTTCAACTTCTTTTGTATAGAAAGGACTGGGTGAGAAATTACCCATACCGCCGGTATTAAGGCCTTCATCGTTGTCTTTCGCACGCTTGTGATCCTGTGCGGATGACATCGTCTTTATCGTCTTGCCGTCCACAAACGACAATACCGAAACCTCACGGCCCGTCATGAACTCTTCGATAACAAGCTTGTTTCCCGCGGAACCGAACTTCTTATCAAGCATGATCTCCTTAACGCCGTCCTCGGCCTCTTTTAAATTGTTGCATATAAGAACGCCTTTTCCCAGGGCGAGTCCGTCAGCCTTCAAAACTATGGGCATGTCGGCTGTCTTTAAATACTCAAGCGCCTTATCGGGATCGTCAAACGTTTCGTATGCGGCTGTCGGAATGTTGTATTTCTTCATAAGGTCTTTCGAAAAAGCTTTGCTGCCTTCCAAAATGGCTGCATTCTTTCTCGGTCCGAACACTCTCAAACCTTTTTCTTCGAAAACATCAACGATTCCTCCTACAAGCGGATCGTCGGGACCTACTACCGTAAGATCTATATCGTTGTCTTTTGCAAAAGCGGCAAGCTTGTCAAACTCCATGACTTTGATGTCAACGATCTCCGCCAGTTCGCTGATTCCGGCATTTCCGGGTGCACAGTAGATCTTCGAAACCTTCTTCGATTTAGAGATCGCTCTCACAATGGCGTGCTCTCTGCCACCGCTTCCTATCACAAGGACTTTCATTTCTTCTCCTCCACAATGTTGATACAACCCTTGGGCTGCATCATCCTCAATTGTCTATCCTATAGCTATAACGCCGTCGCTTATCTTGGAAATGACGTCGGGTAAGATGATCCACTCGGCTTGTTCCATGACGCGCTTCTGTAAAACCTCGGGGGTGTCGCCGTCAAGAACTTCGACTGCCTTTTGTGCAAGTATCCTGCCCGTATCTATTCCTTCGTCAACAAAATGAACGGTTGCGCCGGTCACTTTTACTCCTCTTGCAAGAACGGCTTCGTGAACTTTAAGTCCGTAATAGCCTTTTCCGCAGAAAGAAGGGATGAGCGAAGGATGAATGTTTATTATCCTGTTCTTAAACGCTTTTACAACGATCTCAGGAACGTTTACGAGAAAGCCCGCGAGTACCACAAGATCAGGGTTGGCTGCTTTTAAAGACTCAAGAAGTGCAATATTGAACTTCTCTCTGTCTTCAAAGTCTTTGGGTGAAACGCACTCGGAAGCGACGTTTCTTGACTTTGCTCTTTCGAAAGCATAAGCATTTCTGTTGTTGCCGATAACTTTAACGATCTCGGCATTTTTGATCTTTTTATCTTCTATAGCTTTGAAAATAGCTTCGAGATTGGTGCCTCCGCCGGAAACACATACCGCAATCCTTAACATATTTCCACGCCTTTCTCTCCTGCCTTGATAACACCCAGAGCAAATGCATCTTCACCGGCCGCCTTGATGGCTTCGATGGTAGCGTCTGCATCGGCTGCATCTACGCAAAGCACCATTCCGACACCCATATTGAAGGTGTTGTACATCATTTCTTCGGTGATGTTTCCCTTCTTTTGCATCATCTTAAAGATTGCGGGAACTTCGTAACTTGATTTAATAACGCTTGCCAAAGCTCCGTCGGGAAGCATTCTGGGAATATTCTCATAAAAACCGCCGCCTGTGATGTGGCTGCAGCCTTTTATCTTAACGCCTGCATCTTTAACACTCTTTAATGCTTTAACATATATCTTTGTGGGAGCGATGAGTGCTTCGCCCAGGGTGGTTCCCAGCTCTTCGTAATATGTGTTGAGACTGTCTTTTGTCATCTCGAACACTTTTCTTACCAAAGAAAATCCGTTTGAGTGAACGCCCGATGAAGCGATTCCGATAAGTGCGTCGCCGGGTTTGATGTCTTTTCCGGTGATAAGATCTCTCTTTTCAACAACGCCTACCGAAAAACCTGCAAGATCGTATTCGTCTTCGGGCATAAGTCCGGGATGTTCTGCGGTCTCGCCGCCTACAAGCGCACATCCTGCCTGCATACATCCTTCAGCGACACCCTTAACGATCGTAGCAATCTTTTCGGGATAGTTCTTGCCGCAAGCTATGTAATCGAGGAAGAACAAAGGCTCACCGCCGGCACATGCAACGTCGTTAACGCACATTGCAACACAGTCGATACCGATCGTATCGTGTTTGTCGAGTAAGAAAGCTACTTTAACTTTCGTACCGCATCCGTCTGTTCCCGATAAAAGAACCGGATCTTCCATATCCTTTATCTTTGAAAGTGAAAATGCTCCGGAGAAACCTCCGATACCGCCCAACACTTCGGGACGGAATGTCTTCTTAACATGTTCTTTCATCAGTTCTACCGAAGCATATCCCGCTTCGATATCAACACCGGCGTTCTTGTAATCCATAATTGTCCTCCCACAGACTATTTCTCGTAATTTTTGTATCCGACTTTGTTCAATTTGGCGTCCTTTTTAACAACGCCCTCTTTCATCTTAAGAGAGTAGGCTTTAAGTTTTGAAAGAAGCGAGCTGTCCGATGTCGCAAGTATCTTTGCCGCAAGCAATCCTGCGTTCTGACCTCCGTTTATGGCTACCGTGGCTACGGGAATGCCGCTGGGCATCTGTACTATGGAGTACAAAGAATCTCTTCCGCCGAGGCTCGTTGTGTGCATGGGAATACCTATGACAGGCATCGGGAATATTGCTGCGCACATTCCGGGCAGATGAGCTGCCATACCCGCTCCCGCAATAATGACTTTGACTCCGCGTTCTTCCGCCGTCTTTGCATATTCAAAG
>JAEEGK010020003.1_pt1 | contig 14290 bp, 10 predicted proteins | sample 8958771 | NCBI WGS metagenome assembly JAEEGK01 (sample SAMN16246547, study PRJNA631951) | gut metagenome | biome: gut microbiome; feature: rumen; material: SC-attached | host: Bos | place: Iran: Karaj | collected 2018-10
GAAGCGTAACACGGTCCTAGAATTCTTTATTCTGTTACTTGACTGTCTCCATATGTTGCCTCCAGAGAGCCTCAATCTTTTCAGCAACCTCCGGGGTCACCTCTACGCCGGCCTTGCCGCTGGCCCAGTGGACTTCTGGGATGGCCTTGATGAGTTCGTGGGTCCTCAATATCTTGTCGGATGTTGGCTTGATGACTTCGTGCCATTCCATGTCCATATAGTAGATATGACGGTTCTGACCAGACCAGTCCTCTGCTTCGTAAGGATCACAGAGGAAAATACCGGTGCCAATAAGACCCGTCGGCTTCTCATAGCCGACTCTAATGAAGAAGAAACGATCTCCGGCCTGCGCTTTCTCGTGCTCGACGATGCTCCAATTGAAGTCATCCGGTGAACGATCCCAATCGTCATCACCTGTCAGGACGTCCTTCCCTTCGGGGAAATTGAAATCTCGGAGGAACCGGTCCAGTTTATAGCTGGAAAAATGAGGGTTCCAATAAAGTAGAAATGTCGCCATATTGTTTGTTCTTTAGAATTTACCCCAATCGTCGCCCCAATCCTTCTCCTGCTCTTCTTCCCAGTCGTCATCAAGGTCTTCTTCAACCTCATGATCGACAGTCCAGTGATCGTCGGTCTCGATCTCCGTGGAATCATCCAACTCGTCCCGCCAATCTTTATTTTGAGGCTGGCTTTTGCCAAACAGAAACTCAAGTAAACCCATTGTGCAAAGAGTTAGTCGTACAATGCCATTGCAGCCTGGTGCTGCTGACGAATCTCGTCGGCCAGCCACAGGGGCTCTATAATTTTAATGGCAGCTCCACGGGCGAGCAACGGGCTGAAGAAGTCGGCCGTCGGTCGGAGCATCAGAGCAAAATCGGTATAACCTTCACCTGAGGAAATCTCCTGTTGGCTATGATGCAACGGCAAGTCGCGAAGATAGTTTGCCTCTTTGCCAAAAGCACGGATTACCACCTTTTCTACGGGCACTTCCTCATCTTTAACAATGCCATAGCAATCCCAGAACCATCCGGCCGGGTCGAAGTCGCGGTCATAGGCATATTTCTCGTTCGTGAGTTCCAACGACTCGATGCGGTCGAAGGCCAGGGTGAACAAGTACGCCGTCGGCTCCGGGAGCTTGACCAGGGCATACCAACGTCGGCCATGGAGCTTCACAAAATACGGATTGACTTTCATATAAGACGACTGGTCGCTGCCATACCGCCGGTATTGCACCGACACTCGCACGCCGCGTTTCATGGCCTCGATGAACCTGTGCAGATAGGTTCCGTCCGAAGGGATTGACTCCAGGAGTATCCGATCATGCACACCCTTGCTTTCCGCCAGCTCGCTATTGACCGACAGCGTGGAGAGCATCCAGTTCTGGATAGATTCCTCCGCCAGCACTTCCTCGTTGTAGATGAAGTAGCGAAAGCCGTCCTTCTTGTCACAGTCGATGACGATGCCGAACATGTCGAGGATTGCATCGCGATGCCTGTTAAATGTGCTGCGGGCGATCGGCAAACCTTCGGACATCTCTGTTCTAACCCAAAGGTCGTTAATCTCCTCGAGGGTCAGCCGACCAGCTTTGTGAATGGTTTTGACCAGCCAGATGTATTGTTGGAAGAGTGTATAGGCTTTCATGGTGCGATGCTTCTGGGTGCAAAGATATGGGCGGGTTGTGTCAATTTGTGGGGCAACTATTCTTGAAGTTCCAAATACATTACTTTCTTTCCGTTCTTATGGGCATACTCAATCTCTGACCGGGTACTCTCCCCGATGTATCCGCCTACGTTAATGACATAGATGGCATCGGCCATATCAATCTTCCGCTTGTGCATGACGTCCAGCATCTCCTTGGTACCGGGAGTCCATACTTCATCATCGCCACTGTGGCCGAAGAGGCCAACGCTGATAACGATGTTGCCTTCCAGAGTAAGGCGCTTCTGCGTCTCAAGAAACTGGTCTTTGAAACGGGTGCTGCCACAGAGAGTAATGACTGGAAATTTGCCGACCATGATTCTAAGGAAGAAAAAAGTTATAAACGGCATTCTAATTATCGAAGATAACCTTGGTACCTACTGAATTTAAAGGAATAATCACCTTTTAAGACTATCTTCGGAATAAGGGAAGCATTTAATAGCAGAACTAAATGAATAGTTCCCATTGGGCGGTAAATCCATGTAGGCTTTGCACTTATAATACATTTTATCTTCTCCTAGTAACACATAGAATACTGTCCGATAATCCTCGTATTGATATCCTTCTACATCCAAATCTATGAGTTCAACCTTCTCGGGAGCGTCGTTAATAAATGGCCTAAAAGCATTGATAAATTCCACCCCATTCTCTTTTCCCTTATTGTGAATCAGCATATTATAGAGATGATTACTATATTCATTAGAGAAGCGTTGCTTCAAAAATGACTCATCTAAATCCCAATTATTGCGGATTATCTCTTTTATCAGCATTGCATATTTCTTATTCATGTTATAATAATCGACATTCTCGTGATTCCTAATGTTTGCAGTATACTTCTTCTTTTCTTTTTTACTTTTGTATAACACCGTGGAACCGATAGTACTTTTGAGTTGATCGTGAGCCGCATTAGCTTCCCACGTATCTTTCCCTTCAGGCAAAGTAACGATAACTGAACTCCCATTCTTAACATAAGAGCCATAAACCCGGCTTCTACCTCCTCCCGTTCTTGCAGGTAATTCAGTAAACATTTCAACCTCACCCTTCAACCCATCGCCACTAAACGTTAATGACGAGTAACCAAGCGCATCCTCGCATGACCAAGTACCTAATAGCCATGTATTCTCGTTTTCAATCTCAGAAATATCGCCATTAGGTTTAAGGTCACAAACCAAACCAGCTTTTGTCATTACTCTTGACTTGCCATCTTCAAAAGGGGTAATACTATAGAATGACTGAGAATACACCTCTCGACCATTTGTATCAAAACACTGCCAAGTTTCTTCATTCATTCGGCTTTTACATACTGCTACGACTCCTTTGCCGAGTAATTGGTATTTTTCCCACTCGCATTGAACAACCTCATCTCCTTTGGTATTAATCATCCCCCAACACTCTTTCCCATCGCTTATTCTTTTATGCAAAACCGGAGCAAAGCCGTCTTGAAAAGAGCGCATTTCCAAATATCGATAGTCAGAAGTTTTACGCCCTTTCGAATCAATGAGCGCAAATGGTCCATTACTGCTTTTCCTTGCTTTGACAAAACCATCGGCATAATTGGATAGATACTCGAATTTTCCTAATCGTGTGTAATGATTGCTTCTGTCAATTAAACCTGCGACGTCATCCTTATAAACAATTGCTTTCCCATTCTCAAAATCACGAACCCTCTGATATTGACAAGGAACGACAATGGTATATGTGGAATCAACGAAACCATATAAACCATCAGACGATACGATAGTCAATCCTTCACTTGTACTACCGAACTGATACAAAGGAGGTAATACCGTTTTAAGAGCCGTGTCCATAATGCCGTAATGCTCCCCATCATGGGTAAACAAAGCGTATCCGTTTATAAACGGCTTGAGATAATGATACTTCTCTGTTGTAACAACCTGAATATCCTTATTCACCAAGGCAAAATGATGGTCACTAATCTGAACGACACCATAACCATCAGAAAAATCCTTTGCCAACTGAAAAACGGCTTTCTTGTTAATCAGTTTCCCGTCACTTCCTATATATGAGTAGTGATCATTCTTATCCTTTGCCACAGCTATTCCATTTACAAATGGACCACATTTTTCATATGAAGAACAAGATGCAACAATTAACGTCAAAAATAAAATAAAAAAAGAAATCTGTTTCATATTGCTTTCTCTATTGAACAATAATATTTAGTGACTATAGAATTTTTCCTGATTCATCGACAAACATTACTTTTCCATTCTTTATCACTTTTGCCTTACCCCCTTCAAAAGGATAAACCATCCATACGCCATCCGACTCCGGAGAGCCATTAATTACGGGGCGTATTATCCATCCAACATAATTATCATAAATCCCACATCCTCCAATTCGGTGTCCTGCCCAATTTTCCCATACACATGATGGAGAAGCTGTTTCTTTCTTTTTTACTCTATAGAATACTTTATTACCTTTTAAATTATCATCTGATGATACATATACCCCCTTTTCATTTGCAAATACCCACTCATAGGGGCTTCCTCCTTTAACAAATTGCGTGTCCTCCACAGAGCCATCTTTTGAGAGAGTTACTAATAAACTATTATTCCTGCCTATTAACCCTTGATTTGTAGTCACGCCAGCAAAATAATAGTGGTCCTTATCTCGATTGAAGTGATAAAACGTCTGGCCCTCCTTGGGGGTATAAACCCATTCTAATTGCCCTTTATTATTAAACTTTATTAATGGCTCTCCATTACCAATCTTCCACAACTCTCTGGTGCATAAAAAGCCGGAATCATCATAATACAATTTATTATCTCGATTATAAGGTAAACGCAAATATTGAACTACCTCCATATTATTATTTAATATTAGGGCAATTTCAAAATAATCTGCAACATTTCTTGAAAGAGAACCCGTGTTAACCATTACTGGTTGTCCCATAATATTCACATACTGAGGTGGACCATACTGATAGTTTTGTTTCCTAATATTGTATAAAACCCTAAAGGTTAGAATACAATTACCATTGCTTAATTTTCCGAATTGTATAGGAACGATCTCGCCTCCTCCTATAGAAGAGTCTTCATACAGATTAATTGCATCCGTGACCAAAGGCTTAAGCTTAACATTTCGATTTTTTTGCAATTTAATAGAACTATAATATGTACCTGTTTTCTTCACATTTGGAAGATTGGGCCTAGGTCGTATCATTAGTCGCGTTTCTTCTGTTTTATAATCAATATAAAGGCAACAATATAAATCTGCAAAGATAGCGCTATATGCCACTGGATGCCTATACTCATTTTCCCCCACTTCTTCAGACAATTCCTTTGGCAAATAAACCTCATAATCATCATTTCCATCAATGATATATGGCGTATGACTATTTCTTGAAACTTCTAAAAACTGACTAAAAATGCCAATCTGAAAATCAATATTCTTTGTAGTAATTTTATCTGAGTCCTCCTCTACTACAATATGCCTTTTCATCCAATCGGGCAGTACTTTTGAAGAAACATAAGAATCATAAGAAAGTTTTCCAAATAAAAAATCATCATATTGATTAATGGTATACACTCCCGAATCTGTCAAAATCAAAGGCTCATTCTTTATATCGTCATAAAAACGAGAGGGAGCACTAATCACGATCGGGCTCTTCGTAAAACGAGGCGGGCACTCAAAAGAAAAATCTTTTTTAATATATCCGTATAAGCCATCCTTTTTAACAATGAAGACATCGATTTTATTATCAATCGATTCATACGGAATCTTTGAAACACGATCTGGAACAGAGTTCCCTAAAAAATAATAGCAATTGTTAGACTGCCCTTTAAAAACGATACTTTGGTTCATAATCGAAATTGGCGTAATTTCATCATAATCAGTATCATAACAAACCCTAAATTCACTATCCATGATGCCGGCGTTCTCCTCTCTCCAAATCTTATAGTATGGCTGATTATCATATTCCAAAGTTTCAATCAAATCATAGGTGGGCTGCACCACGTATTGCCCGGACACATCAATGAAACCATACTTCCCTGAACTCTTAACTTTAGCATACCCATTATTAAAAATGTCCGCTTCTTCAAAAGTAGGTTTGATAACAAACTTCCCTTTTGCGTTGACATATCCCCATTTATTCTTCTTTTGCGAGGGCGTTAATGATTCTTGCTGGACGTTATTTTGTGACTTTTCTTGTGGAACATTATCCAAAGATGCGGTTGATGTAGAATTATCCTTTGATTTCTTTTCATCAGAGAGATTTGTCTTGTCCGAGATATTCGCCTTATCAACGGGAATAAAGATTATAGAGCCCACTTTCAAACCTTTTTTTACATCAGGATTGGCTTCTACGATATCTTCTTCATTGATGCCATACTCTTTAGAAATTGTTTTTAGAGTTTCTCTATTAAGAACCTTGTGTATATAGTATTCTTTGCCGGCAATGTTTGTTTTCTCTTTTTTGTCATTCGCTTTTTTTTTGTGATTCTGATTGGCGTTTCTCCATCGATCTTTGTTCATTCAGCCATGAATTCCCAGGTTGTCCGTATGTATTCCTTGTAGTCCTACCTCTCTGAATTTGATATTGTCCTCGATTAATATATCTACCTTGACAGAAAGCATAGTTTGGAAGGCAAAAGAGGAGACTACATCCAAACGATAAAAGAATGATTATTTTTTTCATATTATTAAATAGGTTATTTGTTTCGCATATTTCGCATCTATTAGTCATAATGACTATCATACTAACTAATCAATTAGGCATATCGTCAAGCATTTCTTTGGTATCTGGAATCCATACTTCATCATCGAAGAGGCCAACGCTGATGACGATATTTCCTTCCAGGGTAAGGCGTTTCTGCGCCTCTAGGAATTGGTCCTTGAAACGGGTGCTGCCAAGAGGGTTATGACGGGGTATTTGCCGATCATATTAAATTTCTATTGGGGGAATTTGAACATTTCAGTCACCTCAGCGACAAGTTTATCTGTCCTCTTTATTATATCATCTACCGTCCATCTGTCCTTTACTGCAAGTTCATGATTGATTTCTAGTCCATTCTTATAGCCGATATACTTACCTTCCTTGTTGGTGCGGTCACGTTTCTGCTCAAACGAATAGTTGCTCAATGCGCTATTGTACCCTGATATGGTCAAATTACCAAGTTTATGGACATACATCTCCCAATATTTCTTGGCCAATTCGCGGTCACCATCAGCGATCATATCTACCCATGATTGAGGAATATTCTCTCCTTCTGGAAAGATATGCTCGATGGTCCAGATGTAGACACTCTTACCGGTTTTCTCATATTCCTTATATTCCCATAAGTCGGTCCAGGTTTCTTTGGTCATATTCCTTTGTGCCAATGCACAGAGAATGAACCTGGCGGCGCCGGTGTTCTCTTTATAAATATCACCATTCAAGAACCTTACAAACAAATCATCCGGAGCCACTCTTTCTGACAACACCTCTGTTATTGTCTCATAGATAGCAGCCCCCTTGATGGAATTATTCTCGATGGTTGCAATAATGTCCATGAAAATCTTGTTGAGATCTCGTGTGCCTGGGAAGTCCGTAACATTACGACGAACGAAAAAGACGGTCAACAGATTAATGATCCGTATAAGGAGATCTTCAGTAAGCTCAAGGTCCTCTTTGTCTCGAATCAGAAACAGCAACAGCTGATAAGATGGGACACCCTGAATGCGGGCTAGATCAAGAAGGGCTCGTCGGTAAGGTGTTTTATCGTCCTCTCGTTGGCGAAGGTCTGCATAGATATGACCTGAAATCAGTATCTCCTCCAAAAAGCCAGGTAAGTCATGATTGATAAGCCGTTCGTAAATCTGAAGAAGATTTGACTTTGTAGCAACGATTCCCAAAGGATCTTTCTTTTTGGGATCATCCTTGCGAAAAGGCTCATTGAGATTGTTCTTGAAGGCATTGTAATAGTATCGGAAGAAGCGCTCCTGGGTTGCATAGTCATCTGTTAGGTCATCAAGAAGCTCCTTCCATTGCTCAAAACAATCATCTACCGTTAAACCCACCTTCTCCGCTCGAGCCATGATCAGATTCTTCATCAAATCGATGGCTGTTAACGGTGTGCCCCGGTTGTTCAGAGATTCAAAAAGGATATATGCATCAGAATGAGATGATACCTCTATCTTGACCAACATTGCATTGAAGACTTTCTTCTTGATTTCTAGCAACGTCGCAACTTTATTGTCACATTTGTCTAGGTCCTGATCAATCTTAAAGAGAAGATAATTGAAACAACGTGCTATCTTACGATTGCCAAAAAAAGGAACTTTCTTGGCAAATTTCAAAATGCCGTTCTCATACATTACCGTAGAAAAGTCATCCTGATTGTTATTCTGGACCTGAGGCAAGAGAATTAATCCATTGCTGTTTTTGCCGTTCTGTAAAGCCTTCCTTATCCAAGATAACTCAAAGAGATCGTCCTCTTCCATTTCTTCTTTATGCTCGTTTAGACGGCGATAGATAGCAAGAAGAAAAAGGCACAGAGTCGTTAATCGCTGTTGTCCGTCAATTACCTCAAGACGAGGATAATTGGAATCCCCTGTGTTGATACAAATAATTGAGCCGATGAAGTAGCCTTCTTGATTCTCCGTGATATCATCATACAAAGCATCCCATTCTTTATACGACCAGGTGTATTCACGCTGATACTTGGGTATCACATAGTAAAAAGAGGCATCCTTCTTTAGAATCTCATCGATTGGGTATTTATTTACATTTTGTATCATATGGCTTTTGTTTATTTGTGGGGCTTTGTAACTAATTATTGATTGCCTCTATCTTTTATCAAGAGAAACTATCCTAAATCGTCACAAACAAGTTCTTGCTTGTACTCCTCGAAAATCTCTTTGTCTTTATCGGTCATCTTGTATTCCAGGATGGAGTCGATATTGTAGTAGATCCACCAGAAGGCCCGGTCGCCATAGACCATTTCCTGACCACGGCCACGGCTGTTGTAAACGATGTCGGTGTCTTCGTAAGGCTCAGGCACCAGATCATACGGGTGCCGAGGGTTGAGGGAAACCAGTAGTTTGGAGCCGCTCTGGTCGCGGGAGCAGCGGAAGTGGATGTACTTGACATCTTTGGGCTTGAACGGGAACTTGCCCCCTACAACGTCAAAGACGCTGTATTCCTTGTCGGCCGGGATACCATCGGCAAGGATGAGCTGTCCACGTTCGTCGCGTGCGAGGTACAGGGATTGGGTCGTGGGCTTTATCTGGCGGTGCTCCACATCCTGAATGCCGAGAATGATGTCCATGAAGGGACCGAGTTCCATCGTGATGTTGAGGACTTCTTCCTTCGGGAGTCTCTTGAGCATCTCCAGTTCGATTGGCGGCTTCGGCTTCCGGATTCGTTTGTCGGAATTGATGGTGAAGATGCCGTCCTGGGTCTTCTCGGGCGTGAAGAGCAACGGCCAGTAGAACGGCGCATTTCTCCATCCCTGAGACATTGAACCCTTCTCACGGAACAGGAGCAGTGCCGGGCGGTCAATGGCGATTTCTGCAGGCTTATCTGTACGACCATCATCCGGAGCATCACGGAATTTTCCGTTCTCACGCAGGCGGCTGGAATTACGACCGGTGCGCTGCAGGCACCAGAGTTTGCCGTCCGTGTTGTATGTGAGGTTGTCCAGGATGGTGAGCATCTCGTTAGGGTCAAAGCGGTAGTCCACGTTGGCGTATTCCTCACTGTAGATGAATGTGTCGTTGATGAGTTGAATAATCTTGGCAGCCAACTCAAAGTCGATGAGGAAGTAGTCGTCCACCTTGTAACCTGGCGCAGACATAATGAGTTTGTCAATCTTGTCCACGATGCCGGCAATTTCATCATAGGTGCCGGTCTGGAAGCCGATTGGCAGGATACGCTGCTTGGCTCGTATGACGCGGGTATTGGCAGGACGGAATTTGCTCTGGGCGCTTGGTTTGATGCGAGAATCGTAACCTATGACGATGGACGTGACATCTTCGGTGCGGACATTCTCCTTGTGTTTGACGAGGTAGTCGCGCAGCACGTCATCGAAGGTGTTCATCATCTCCAGCACCTGGTAAATCTTGGCCGTTGTGTAGAAGCGCGTGACGGCCATATCTTCCTTATCACGCGCACCATACATACGGGCGTGCTGGATAACTGTGTCCATCTGGAACTTCTTGGGGTCACGGCCGTAGAAGAAGCAGAGCATATTGTCCAAGGTAATGCCTCGGTCGAGGATGGTGCCACCAATGAAGAAGTTGGCAGTTCGTGTCAGTTTGAGCTGGCCACGGTTGTCGAGCATCGTGCGGACCTTACCGGGATCGGAAGAGTTAACCACATTGATGCTGTAGTCCTGGAAGCGAAGAATCTTCCGCATCCGTGCCTCAACGTCTGTCCAGGACGGGAAATCCTCTTTGATAAGGCCGGCTTCCCGGGCTTTGACGTTGGACTGCCGGTAGTCTTCGTAGGCGTCCTGCTGGATGCTCAGAAGGTGGAGGTCGGCGTTCTGGGACTTGAGGAAAGATTCACGAACGTCCTCGATGATGCTGGTGATGAGTTCCTCCTGCCATTCGTGGTATTTCTTGTTGATTTCCACGTGGATGAGGCAGGATGATTTGTAGGTCTGGCCTTTCTTCTCTTCCTGCAGTGAGCGGATCGCCGCTGCCATCAAGTAGCCGATGATGGACTTGGAGAGGTCCAGTATGTTGTCGGAATGGGCACGGGAGGTTTTGTAGTCGTCCTTGCGCTCACTGAGCTGCTGGATGCAGAGGTCGGTCACTTCCTTGTGGAGGTGTGAGTACATGGAGTTCTCGTCCTTGGACTCAACGTAGTATTGGTGGCCACCGACATATTTGTCGTGGACCGGAACCAGGCCGGTGTAACGAGGCAACCAAGGTGACGCTTCCTTGCCATAGCGAAGCTGGATGGAGCCATCCGGCTGCAGGTAGAGGGAATATGGTGTGGCCGTGACCTGCATATAGCGATGGTAGCGCGGAATCTTGCGGAACTGCTCAATGAGGTCGGAAATCTTGAGCAGCTCAAATTCGCCGGCTCGCTGATAGTATGCTCTGGATGCGAAGTCTGCCTCATCATCAACGATGAGCACTTCACGCCGGGCCAACTCAGGACTCTTCTCGGTGAAGAGCGTAATCAGGTGCTGGAGGTTCTTGTTCTCCTTTTTACAGACGATGATGAAGCGGTTGCGCGGGTCTTCGGCCATTGTTCCCAGGTCCTCGTGGATGAGGTCCATAATGTCGAAGATGCGGACGATTACCTTCTGGGAAGTGGTGCCGTTCTCCGCGAAGTATTTGAAGTCGTTGCGCAGGCGCTCTTTGGTCTGTTCCGCCAGCGTGTTGGAATTCTTTGTGAGAACGATGCAGACATCGATACCCCGGTCCATCGAGAGGCCCATAATGCTCTCGAAGGTATCCGTCTTACCGCACTGGACATTTCCCAGGAGGAGACACGGATCTGTTGCGCCCGGGCCTTCCACGAGCAACTGGTCCACCATATCCCGGACGCACTGCTCTTTAGCATCAGTCATAAAGCGGTTGTGGGCCTTCATCGTGGAGAAGACGAATTCGTTCTCATCGATGCGCTCACGCTCTTCCAGACGGGCTTTCTGCTCGTAGAGTTCCGGCGGGATGGGCATCCCACACTCTTCGAGATTGTGCATGAAGTCCAGAAGTTTGGCAAGGGTATCAAACTGCTTCATATAGAGGATTCTGATTACAGGTCAAGAAATTCAAAGTACGGATTGGTGGACACGTCGAAGTCCTCCGGTATCATCGGATTGTGCTGGAAGAAGGAGCGCTTGTAGGTCTCCAGTGCCAACTGGGAGTATCCGGAGTGATGGATGGCCTCAAAGAAACCCGGGCAAGGACGATGGAAGAAGCCAGCCTCAATGAGCATCGGGATGACGCAGTTCATTGCATTGGGCAGGCTACGGTTGGAACCATACTTTTCTGACAGCTTGGATGCCAGCAGGGCCGTTGTCACCTGCGTCTGGACGTGGAGGTATTTTCCCAGGATGGCGGTGAGGTCGTAGCCGAAGGAGTATGCGCTGTTAATGACTGCTGCGAGAATGATAGGACGATCCGTTTTGCTGCGAAGCGCGGAGATGACGGCTTCTTTATTCTCCTGCAGGAATGGCATCATGGGATTTCGGTTGGTCAGACGGCCCATCACGTAGGTGGACTTGCGAATGCGGTTTTCTCCCTGGTATTCTGTACCAGCCAGCTCCGCGAAGTACTCTGGCGTTCCCTGCCCCTCCAGTGCTGCCAGAAGGGCCATCTCCAAGAGTGAGATGGGAATGCGTTGATTGATGCCTATTTCTATCTTGTTCGTCATTGTACCTTAATGAATGGTATGGCCACTTCCAGTAAATGGGAGCCGCCGTGGGTAATTTGCCGTTTACCGGCTTTGTTGAAGGCCTGCTCACCACGGTAAGCGAGCCAGTTGTCGTGGACCAGGAATGATTCCGGGCCGTGGTTTGACAGGAATTCCAGCATCGGTGCTTCTGCCTCATAGATGAGGTGACGAGCGCCACGAGAACCATCTTGGAACAGGTGCGTCTTCTCTGCTGAGGTCAGCGGAGCCTCTCCTGTAGAAAGGACATTGCCGTGGTCGGTGGTGATGTAGATAGCGAATCCCTGGTCCTTGAGGGCGATTATCGTCCGTGCGAAGCGGCGTGCCCAGGCTTCTGTACAGGCCAGCAGCAGGTCCGGAGCGTCGGAGATGTGCATCACCTCATCCAGCGTGACGGAAACCAGCGCCAGCCGGCGTGTGGTGGACCAGACTTCCGGCTCACTATCGCCATAGATGTACTGGATGTCAGCGGAAGGTATGCCTTGCGCTGTCCACCAGGCATTCCAGAGTTTCTCTTCGGATGCGGGATTCTGCTTGTAGTCCAACACTGGATCGTCTCCCCGGAAGATTGCTTGACGGGAAAGCATTGTGATGGTGGGCATCCAGGCAAAGATGGTGTCGTCGGATGTCCTGATTTTCTCTGCCTTGAGTTGCTCGCGGAGAACCAAATACTGCCACCAAGCCATACCGTCCACGACCAGCAGGGCCACCCTTTCGTTCTCCTTATGGTTGAAGGTCAGGAAGGGCAATATCTTATTGACGCTTCTGGGAGCAAGGAAATGGCTTGCGTGAAGTGTTGCAAAGTACGCGAGGTCTAGATACTCCTGGAACCGGTCATTCAAGCGAGCCAACTCCGGACGGATGAGGTCATACTTATCCTGACGGATGGCCGTGAGAATCGACTGGGAGACAGACTCCACCGTTGGCGTGAGGATGCTCCACTTAGGATCTATTGCAGCCATATCCGCCACAGGGTCGGATACCGGCGTTGGTTTCGCGTGGGCGGCAAATTCAATCTCCAGGAGGTGCCGGGACAGGTCGGTGGCCGTCACAAAGCCCGGGATGTTCTTGGCGTAGAGGGATTCGAGCACATCCGGCTTCTGGGCCAAGAGGGTCTTGCGGTCCTGGATGTTCGGAAACAGATCCGTCACGGCGAAGGAAGTCACGTGGGCCTCTGCCTGGATGTCCGGCAAGAGTAATTCCGGCCGCTCACAGATGTAGCAGAAGCGTGTGTCCGGCGCTGCCTTGTACTGGAGTTCAAAATGGATTCTCAACGCCAAAGGAGAGCCAGCGACGAAGAGGATACCGGTCTGGGTGGTGAGCGCACGTTGGACAGCGGAGTCCGACAGGAATCCGTCCAGGTTCCGAACGATAGTCAGGCGCTTATACGGCACCGTTATCTTACCGGCTATATCCTGATAGAATGCGCTCATTTCCATTCACATTAAACACGTGTACGTGCGATGTCGTAGAACTGGAGCAGGATGTCGTCTTCCGTGAGCAGGTTCTGTGGTATCTTCTCACCCACCATCACGATAGTTGCAAAGTCCTTATCCATATAGCACTTCTTGAAACCGCAGCGAATTGCTTCCACACGCACTTCTTTGATGCGAGCGTGTGGTTTGGATGCTGCCTCCACGTATATCTTGAACTCCTTCAGTAGGGCCTTTTCGCGGAGTTTATCCTTATCAACATCATCTTGAATATTTGGCAAACGCCATTTTCCATCAGGCTCTTGGATAAAATTCTCTTCAAGGAGAACATCAAGACCTGGTAAAATGTCATACTTGCGAACGGCATTGATTGCCTGCAACCAATCTGGTTGAATATCTTGGTAAGTTTGAGGCTTATACTGCAACCGGTTACGAAGCCATTCAATACCGTCTGACTCATTAGAGACAATAAGTCCCATCGATACGAATTCAGGAGCACGTTTCTTTATCTCACGATATTCAGCCAATTGACTTGGAGTAAAGAACATGCCATCTTCATTCGCATAACGCTCTCTTAAACCGGCCTGAAAGTCCGACGCATCCAAAGGAACGGGCAGACCTCTCTGAACATAATATGAAATGAGTCTGTCGTATAGTATCTTGGGGCTCCGTTCGACAACTGTAGTTGTCTTATTGCCTTTCTCAATACTGATAGGTAAATGCTCAAGATACTCTTCAATAAAATCCCATACTCCAGAGGCAGCTTCTACACTTTCAAATCTCTGTAGAAGTTCCGAAGACGGTTTAA
>JAEEGK010020004.1_pt1 | contig 14289 bp, 16 predicted proteins | sample 8958771 | NCBI WGS metagenome assembly JAEEGK01 (sample SAMN16246547, study PRJNA631951) | gut metagenome | biome: gut microbiome; feature: rumen; material: SC-attached | host: Bos | place: Iran: Karaj | collected 2018-10
GAAAAAGTTACTAGTTCACTGGATGAAATATTAGAGAATAAAGACTAACTATTAGAAGTCAAGTCTGAAACTTAAGATTTAGATCAAAACGCAGAAATGCGATTTGCATAGTGGCTGGGACTTATTTCCAGCAACTCCGTCCCGGGGGGTCATTTTACCAACGGACGCGCCAGCGTTCTCTTAGCTTTTCAATAGGCTCTGAAGGTTTGACAGGAGTTGGAGCTTCAACCTTCAGAGCTATTCTTTTTTTTCGATTTCACAAAGCTCTTTAAGATGCATTTCAAAGACATCTTCGCTAACGGGGATACTTGCCCAGTCATCCGTCCAGGCAGATACATAAGCAGCATTTGAAATAGAGAGCGAGTTAAGCCCCTCGTAACCCGGAGCAAGTAAAGGCTTGCCGTCAAGAATAGCGTCAGCAAAATTATTAAGAAGAATAGGGTGACCGTCAGGCTCGGGAGCGGTAAATTCTTCATATTCGGTCTCGGGACATGCAAAACCGGTTTTACTTGTGAAGCAGAACTCCCGCTCGGGAACTTTTAGCTTTGTCCATTTAAGCTTGCCGTTTTCGAGGACAAGTTTACCTTTGTCACCGGATATTTCAAGTCGATTGGTTCCGGGAGCTTCGCCTGTTGTGGTTATAAAGGTTGCTGTTGCCCCGTTTTCGTATTCTCCATAAATTGTTACATCGTCTTCTATTGAAACATGATGGTACTTTCCAAATGAGCAAAAGGCTCTGATCCTTTTTGGCATTCCAAAAATCCATTGCCAAAGGTCGAGATTATGGGGCGCCTGATTTAAAAGCACACCGCCGCCTTCTCCGTTCCAGGTAGCTCTCCATGAACCTGAATCGTAGTAACTCTGCGTTCTGTACCAATTGGTGATTATCCAGACTAATCGCTTGGGCTCTCCGAGCTGACCACTCTTTACAATTTCCCTTGCTTTTGCAAAAATCGGATTGGAACGCTGATTAAACATAATTGCAAAAACGACTCCCGCTTCTGCGGCAGCATCATTCATTTCGCGTACTTGACGGGTATATACACCGGCCGGCTTTTCCGTCATTACATGTATTTTTCGCTTAAAGCATTCCATTGCCAATGTGGGATGATCATAGTGAGGTACCGCTATGAGAGCAGCGTCAATAAGGCCACTGTCAAGCATTTTTACAGTATCATCAAAGCATTCTACCGAAGGGTAGATATCCTTTGCTCTTTTCAGTTTTTCCAAAACCGGATCCGATACCGCGGTTACCTCAATTCTCGGGCAAAGCCCGTCTGAAATGTTTTTTAAATGGCCGGTACCCATGTTACCGACTCCGATTATTCCAAGCCTGATTTTATCCATTTTTTTCTCTCCAGTTTACAAGATTAATTCTTTTAACGCGTCAGCAGCGGCTTTGAAGGCCGTTTTAGAATCGGGATATGAGTATTTTCCGAGCTTTGTCTTGCTCGTTGCTTCGAGGTTTGCAAGGCCCTCAAAAACAGATAGATGCGGCTCGATGGTCAGAACTTCTCCTTTATATTGCGACAAAAGATAGGGCAGGTTTCCGACTCCTTTACCTGCGGGGACTACCGAACCGTCGGGCAGGGCGTCTTTTATGTGTATATATTCAATAAAGGGAGAAAGAAGGTCCCAGGCTTCTTTGGTGTCTTGACCGCACTGAATAAAATTAGCCGGATCAAATACCGCTTTTATTTCCGGAAAGTTCTGCTGGATTTCAAGGCATCTCGAGGCTATATCTCCATAGATTCCCTTTTCATTTTCATGGCAAAGAATGATTCCTGAGCCCTTTGCGGCATCCACAAATTTTTCAAGTCTGTTGGCAACAGCGTCGTAGCGGCCTTCGGCCCCGTAAAAACTGAAGATTCGTATATGTTTGGCTCCGAGAATCTCGCAAATGTCAAGGCTTCTCTTAAATGAATCAAGATGTTTTTCAAAGTCATCAAGGATTCCGATTTTTCCGAAAGGAGATCCGAGAGACCAGACGAAAAGTCCGTTTGCATCAAGCTTTGCTTTGACTTCTCTTGCTTTGCCTGCGGAAATATCGGCGATGTTTTCACCATCGACGCCCCTTATTTCCAAATACTCTATTCCGTTTTCTTTCATAGCCTTTATCTGTTCATCGATGTTTGACGATGCCTCGTCAGCAAAGGCCGCAAGTTTGTATCTCATGTAATCCTCCTTGGGAATCAGATTATTGGGGTTGCAACTCTTATGCATTTATATTAACATGAAGAAAAATGCATTAAAATTGCTAAAAATATCAGATATATTGCAAATACACGCATAATGACACCGGGGGACGGAGTTGGGGGTTCATTATCAGAAAAGTTTTAATATAGTCTGACTATGACACAGCAACTCCGTCCCGGGGGGCAAAAAGGTGGATGAGATGGAATATTTTTATGAACATGAGGCGAATGGGATATATACGCGGCATATTCGTGAGGAAAGCGCTGATGGAAGCGGATATAGCATGCATATACACGACCGGTGCGAGATTTATTATTTTATTGACGGAAAAGCAAATTATCTCGTTGAAGGTACCGAATACAAAATGAAAAGAGGCAGTCTTCTTATTATGCGCCCCGGTGAAGTACATAGGGCAAAACTGCTCCAAAACGGGATTTATGAGCGCTATGCGGTTAATTTCCCTATCAGTTTATTTGATGATATTGACCCTGAAAGAAGACTTATGCGTTTATATACTGACAGGTCACTGGGAAAGAACAACCTGTATGAAAGGCCTGAGTTTGAGGGCTTGTTTGAGCAGCTTTGTTCAGATTTTATTGATGATTACGACAGGCGTATTGTTGCAAATCGTGTTTTACTTGAGATTTTTTTAGGACTGGGTGAAGAATTCAGGGACGAAAAGTCAGAGGATAGCGTACAAAAAGGGCTTAGAAACAGGACTTCACGGAAGATTCTTAAATACGTGAACAGCCATATTTTTGAGGATCTGTCGGCGGATAAGCTTTCCGAAAAATTCTATCTTAGCAAGTCTCAGATAGGACGGATATTTAAGCAGGCGACCGGAGCATCACCCTGGGAATACGTGACGGCAAAAAGACTTGTCGCCGCCAGAGAGATGATAAATGAGGGGGTGTCAGCCAAGGAGACGGCGGAAAAATGCGGCTTTGGTGATTACTCATCATTTTACAGAGCTTACGTAAAAAGATATAACGAAAGCCCGGCGGCGCAAAACAGAATGTAGGCAAGATGGCTCTGTTAATATTAGAGGAGGGAAATTGCAAAAATGATTTACTTTTAATCCTTTCGGGTAATAAGAAGGGATGGAACGATTTGTCAGCGACGAATATGAATCGGATGAGAAGTATTTGAGAAAATAATAACTTCCAGTTTCGTACTATATAAGTGTAGATGAAAATATCATCTGCACTTATATTTTTATAAAGTAATGGGTGTATGACGTTATTTCAGTAGTTATGCGATAAGCATTTTCGCAGTAAAACTGTTAACAGCCTCCTTTTGTAAAGATTAAGTGTGGATGATGAAGCATCTGCACTTATTTTATAATAAAGGGGATAGTGGCCTGACGAACTTCCAGTAGGGACGCAGCAAGTGATCCCGCCGTAAAACAGTCAGCCTCCCCTTTATTGACAGTATTCGTTTAAGCAGGTTGTGACCTGATGTGATATTCAGGATTACGTGTCACCAACGAAAATGAGTTTCAATAAGTGCGGGTGGTCGCCAACTATGAAAACATTTAAGGAGGTGAAGTTTTGATCAGTGTTGGAGTTGACGTAGCAAAAGAAAAAAGTACCATATGTATTCTCAAACCATTCGGGGAAGTGCTTATGCCGCCAAAAGATTTCCGGCATACGAAAAGTGATCTGAAGATGCTTGTAAATGTGCTAAACAGATATGATGAGGATATTCGTATCACTATGGAGGCTACCGGAAATTATCATCTTCCGATAGCTTTATTTTTACAGGAAAGAGGGTTTTCTGTTGGAATAATAAATCCATTGGAGATGAAACGATATCGCTGTCAGGGTATAAGAAATCCCAAGACAGACAGTATCGATGCAATGATGATCGCACAGTATGGGATAGATTTCTGGTATCGCCCACAGAAGGATTCTGTAGTTGATCAATTAAGATCGGATCTTAAACTGTTGGGTTCGCAGTATTTCAGTTTCATGAAAACGCGTCAGGACAGGTGCCTGGCTCTTAGTCATATCATGGATAGAACCATGCCGGGAATATATGGAATACTTGATGATTTCAATAAATATACTGGCAAGGACAAACAGGCAGACTTTGTCTATGATTTCTATCATGCAGATAAGATTTCAAAATGTTCCGCAAATAAGTTTTGTGAAAAGTATGAAGAATGGACAAAGAAAAAGGGATACATCTTTAAGGAAAAAGAAGCCGGCCAGCTTTACTTGATCGCCAAAGATAGTATCCCAACACTTAAGATGTCCGAGAATACGAAATTGGTAGTCAGGGAGGTTATAAGTGTTCTCAGAGAGGTTAATGACTCTCTGTATGAAATTTTAAACCAGATGAACGAAATAGCCAAGAAGCTGCCGGAATACGATACGGTTATGTCCATGGTAGGAGTAGGTCAATCGATAGGACCGAGACTGATAGCTGAGATAGGTGATCCAAGAAGATTTCATAGTTCAAAGGCGTTGATAGCGTACGCAGGGATAGATGCCCCTCCGTATCAGTCGGGGAAATTTATTGGTACAGAGCGTCATATGTCAAAACGTGGATCACGAATAATGAGAAAGCTGGGATATGAGTTGATGGACTCTGTAAATAAGCATCAGAAAACCTATGCAGAGGATCCTGTATGCATGTACTTTATGAAGAAAAGAGCTGAGGGGAAACATTATCGTGTAGCCATGTTTGCAGCATATAATAAATTCCTTAGAATATATCATTCACGTGTGTCCGAAGCTTTGAATTCAGCCGAATAAGCAACTCCAATCACATAAATACCATGCTGAAGATCAGATGTTTACCTGGTCTTATTTGCCGTGATAAAATTTATAAGTAGGCGAAAAATACATAAAAAACACTTGCGAATTATTAGCAGGTTTATCGGAGAGATGAGATGATATTGTATAGACCTGTAGGAACAAAAGAATTGGAATTGATCGTTCAGAGTGGAAATAAGGCTTTTCCTCCGAGATTACCCGATCAGCCTATTTTTTATCCTGTACTTAACGAGAAATATGCTACAGAGATTGCATCAAATTGGAATGTTAAATATAACGATGATCATAAAGGATATGTAACGGAATTTGAGGTAGAGGATGAATTTTGCTCAAAATATGAACCTCATGCAGTTGGTGCTGATTATCATCGGGAATTGTGGGTCCCGGCCGAGGAATTGGAGGATTTCAATAAGCATATTATCGGCAATATTAAGGTAATAAAAGAATATTCGGAAGGATAAGCCGATTCGGTTACGAGGAAGTATATGAAACAAATCACTATAGATGGTAATAATTTCTCAAATGAAGAAGAATTTTATTCCGAAATAGATAAATTGCTTACAAGAGATCTGAGTTGGAAGACCGGACATAATCTTGATGCATTTAATGATATATTGCGTGGTGGATTTGGGGTACATGATCCAGGTGAAGAATTGATTATAACTTGGGTCAATGCGGGAAAAAGCCGGAAAGAGTTGGGTGAACAATTGTTTAATACAATCGTGGAAATAATATTGGACTGTGATAATTCAGGACACGATTGCAAATTGAAGATTGAGGAATAACCAAATGGATATTCATGCGTACAACTTTGAAACCCTGGCACAGAAAGAATGGAATTATCCGGCGATTGACAAGGACTCAAGATGGACACAGTTGCTGATAAAAGCATCTAATGCGGATGTGTCCGGTGGGGTGATTCGGAAAGAAGAGATTGACAGAATCGCAGAATATCCTAATGCAAAGTCGGTAAGTATCAGCGGCCTGCGGCAGGACACATTCGAATACTTTATCAGGACTTACGGCCAACAGTTCCGATATATCAATTTCTTCAAGAATAAGGGAGTTGAAGATTGGTCTCTGCTTGAGACATTGCCTGAATTAGAGGCTTTATATTGGTTTCATAATCAGAAAATTACGAAGTTTTGGGACATGAGCAAGAACTATTCTTTAAAGGCATTGGAAATCAGTGACTTCTGTAAACTCCATGATCTGTCCGGCGTGGAAAAGGCACCTACACTTGAATGGTTCGGATTTGGAGATGCTGTTTGGAGAACTTCAGAGCTTGAAAGCCTGAGACCTCTGGCAGATACGGATATCCGTCGTCTAAGTTTTAGCGGAAAGACAATTAAAGATATGGACATATCATTTATCCCCAAAATGAAGGCATTGGAAGTGTTTGATTTTCCGACGAATCTTTTTACCATGGAAGAGGTGGCATGGCTGGTAGGCAAATGTCCTAATCTTGAGGGATATGCATTGAAGCCTTATATAGAAACAATGGTCTATAATGAGAAAACCCTTAAAGGTGACAAGCCCGGAGTTCTTCTTGTTGGAAAACGTAAGCCAATGTTAGCAATAGAGGGCAATGAAAAGAGAATTGCCAATCATGTGACAAAGTTCAATAAGATTGTTGAGCAATCTCGTAATGAATGAATTATTCGTTAGTGGGAGAAAAAATGGCTAATCAGATGCAGGGTGATGGTGTTGTAAATCCTGGTTTTATTGACTATAAAGGAATTTCTGCCGGCAGAAACGATAATAATAGGTTCTGATGGCGCAAGTGAACTGTATGGAGTTAATTCAGAAGGTTTTTATTTGAATCTTCCTGAGACGATTGAAGAGGAATATATATCGTATTTGGGAAATGATCTGAATGAACTACCGCAAAGGATTTTTGAGCTGTGGAACAACATGTAATAGAGTTAGTTATATTTCAGGATAACTGCATATGGAAGACAAGGATTATTCAAACATATATATAAGCGGAATGCACAAGGCCGGCTATAACGAAGGCGAAAATGCCAGGATTAAGTTTGTTTATTTTTTTAACGAGTTTATACATGACAAAAAATATAAGGAGATTACAAACAGAGCTGGATTTGATCACGAATTATTATGTGCTGCTTTGGCACAATTAAAGACGAGTAAAATCCTGGGATGCTCCAATGATGGACCTTATAACATTAAGGCGTTTTGGAATCTTACAGATGAACAAGCTGATTTTGTTATTGCGAATTGCCCCGACAATTTAGGCGGCTTTGCCAAAGGTTCCATTATCAATTTAAATGGGAAATATATTTCAGATAACTTTCTGAGGAAACAACATGAAGAATAATATCATCATAGCAGGCGTCCCGAGATCCGGGAAAAGTACAGTTTCACATATATTGTCACAAGAATATGGGTATCAGCATATCAGCATGGATTCAATCATTGCTGGATTTGAAAAGTGTTTTCCTGAGACCGGAGTGAGTACATATCAAGGATTATCTTCGCTGGATACCCTTCGTATTATCAGCAGTAAAATGGCTCCATTTGTACGAGCTATGCTGGACAGCGGTGAATATGATGAATTTGCACCGGGAATGGTGATGGATATGTATCAGCTTTTGCCTGAAGACTATGATAAATACATCCGAGGGGCAAATTGTGAGATCGTATATTTCATCACATCTGATGTGACGCCTGAAGAACGATTTCTGATTCAGAAAAAATATGATACAGAGAAAGATTATACCTTCTATAAATCGGATGAAGAACTTCTGGAAGGTGCAGAATATATCGTTGAGCAAAGTATTCTTATGAAAGAACAGTGCGAGAAATACGGATTACCTTATTATGAAACTGCCAGAGAAAGAGAAGAAGTTTTTCAACATTTTCTTCGAGATTTCGAGATAAATTGATGGTAAATAATACCGGAAGATAAACTGCGAACGATTTTTTGATTATTGAAATAATTGTATCATCATGGGTAATAGATCAGAAAAAACTAATGTGAATAAATCACGTAAAATGATATTTGCTGTAATTATATTTTTTCTGGTTGTTTCTATGGGATTGATCTCATATTTGTCAGGTTTTCATATTGATTTATCACAGAAATACCGATCTATAGAGGATTATGAAAATATAATCTTTAAGGATTCTTGGGACAATCAATGTTACCGGTTATGGGCTTGGGGATTGGTAAAAACAGAAGATGCTGCCGTATTTGAAGATCATCGGGATCCGGATACATCATCTTATGAGTATCGGTTATTGGTTGAGAAGGCCGGTGCCGAATGGATTGAGCAGATTGTTCCTTCTCCAAACGGAAAATACATTTTGTATGTTGAAAGAATATACCGCGGCACAGGAACAACGGATGATGAGGATGTGTATTATATAGTTTATTCTGTAGATGATGACACAAATACAACTGTTTATTCCGGATATAGACAATTTCTGTTGGTTGATTGGAAATAAGAAATTTTCCGAAGTAACGTACTATCGGTTTCTTTATGAAAGGGAGATCATATGAAAAAATTATTTGGCCTTATGATGTTATCTCTGATGCTTATCTTTTCGGGATGCGGAAAAGATGTAGCAGAACAACCGGAGCCTGTTGTCGAGGATGAGCAGGATGATACCGTAAAATATCAGCTTATTCTGGATTATGGATTTGAATCGAAGAAAACATCTTATGCCGAAGGCGACAAGGTCAAAGTTTATTACAACATTATCGCGACCGATACGGATTATTCTTTCTACACGGACAGCGAAGATGTCGAACTGAAGCGTGATTACGATGATAAGAAAGGTTTCGTCATTTCATTCATAATGCCTGCTCATGATGTGGCTCTTCATGTGGATTCCGTCAATTCCATGGAGTATCATCCGCAAACATTTAATGATGTTCCAGATGAAGCAATGAACGAGTTTTTTGATTATGTCGATAATAAATCCGGCTTTTCGGGGGCTATGCCTGTAAATATCTGTATGTTTGATATGACGGAAGACGGATATGAAGATATCTGCGGTACTTTCTATACCGATTCATACGTGGTAATTGTATATGATCCGGCAGAGAGGCATGGATATGCGCTTGATGGCGGTAAGTACTACGATTTTATGATAGACGGAATAGAGGATGGATTACTTCTTGTAACACGGACAGATTTGAGCTATGAGGAAGAAGATGTCACCGGAGCTTTGGTGTTATCGCATGACTGGCTGGTTATTATCGAAGATACGGAAGCACTGAAAATGGGATTGTCTTATAAGACGATCTGCATGTTTGGATTGTGTGCGAAGGAATTGCTCCCGGGTGATACATCAGGCGGAGATTATCTGAGCTCGATGGATTTTTATAATGTGCGGGTAATGCTCTTTTCGGTAAGCTGTATCTTCTATGAAACGGAAATGTATGAGGAGCATGTGTCATACGAACCGGACAGCGAGCCGGAAGCTGTTCCCGTTTATCTTGTCAAAATGCCTTACGATGAATGGAAATATCTGGTGGAAGAAGTATTTATGGAGGAGGATGCGGAAAATCTTCTGGCAAATTTGGATGATTCTTATCACGGTGAGTACTCGGTATATTATAACCCGGATGATGATTGTATATATCTGGAAATGGGAATGATCGGCGACGTCGTAGAATGGGAGATCACGGATGTTTCCAAAGAAGGCCACCGGTATGTCCTGACATATGATGTTTTAGCGCCTGATGGGTTGTTATGGACGGCTGACGTTACGATAGAAGAATCTGACAACACCTACGGATACAGGCTGATCTCCATCGAGATCACCGATGCATATTAAGACTTGATAATCGGGACGGCGGGAGGCTCTGTAGCGATAGAGCGGAGTAGGGATATCCCGTTTCGATGTAATAAGGAGCAAAAATGAAAAGATTAAAATATTTAGTTGTTCTCGGCCTTTTAGTCTGTGTAACCGGATGTCAAAAACAATCATCGGTTGCGCAGCCTGTCAGTCAGGAAAATGACGAGGTTGAACAGGTAATTGAAGAAGCTGTTAATGAGGGATCGAGCGACGTATTTGCTGAATCAGAAAAGATTGAACTCTCGGAGCAGGATTTTTCTTTTGAATATGCAGGAAACACTTTTAGCATTTCGAGTTCTTGGAGCGATTATGTAGACGCTCTGGGATATCCTGATGAATACGAACAGAATAACTATGGATATGTAAGTACCAATAGCGATGGGTACTATTGGGAAATGGTCTATCCGTCACAATCGGAATTTGAATATGGGTTTAAGGTCGTTTTTGTTTCCCCGTCCCTGGAAAGAGAGGGGGCAGATACATATATAGGGCATATATCCTTAAAACAGGTGGAGACGTTCAGGGGAGTTAAGGCAGGCGATTCCGTCAGTGATATAGCAGATTCTTACGGAAAACCGGACAGCATAACCGTAGATGAAGCAAATGCAGAATGGTCGGATATCACATATGCATATCTGAATTATTCACTTGTTTTTGTTGTATCCGGTGACAAAGTAACAGATATAAGAATGTATGATCTGAACAAGACCAATGAACTGATGAAATTTGCAATTAAATCAGTTCAGCTCTTTGATGACGAAGAAATTGAATCTGAAGAATGGGTTGACGATGAGAAGCGGTGTTATCGTGTCCGGATCTGTTATAAAGAACAACCCGAAGGGGAATATAAGCATAGCAGAGATTATTTTTTCTATATGGACGGAGACGATATAAAGTCATTTGAAGTAGATTATCCTTCCGTAAATGATGAAGATTGGGATTCCGACCGCTATGTCGGGTATGCGTGTGATTTTAACGCAAAACTTGAAGATGTAACGTTTGACGGTAAGGATGATATTGTCATTTTCCTTGGACAACAGGGCTCTCGCGGAGTGATGTACAGTTGTGCATATGTTTATACGGACAAGGGATTTGTATATTGCAAATCCTTTGAAGATATTCCGAATTATGACATCGACACGGAAAATATGCTTATTACAGGCCGAATCACCTCGAGTGCCGCTTCGTACAGTGCGATGCAGTATAGCTATGATGTAACCGAAAACCGATTTGTTGAGATAAATTGTACCGATTATGAGTATGATGAGGCGAGCGGTGAGTATATTGCCAAATGATTTTAAAAGAATAACGCAGCGGTTCATTGCCGGTATGATCATAGCCGGACTGTCTTTGGCGTTTTTGGGTGGATGTGAGAATAATCAAACCGGTTATATAACCAAGACATTTGTTTCGCCATCCGGAGAGTATCAGGCTGAAGTGGTACAGGTCAGTTTGGGTGCGACCGGAGGGTGGAGTGCAGTCTTTTTTGAAACGGATAACGGGGAACCATTTCCAAAAGAGAAAGAACAGAATGGAGCAGACAGCATTTGTGTTGAGGAAACAGATGCTAACTGGAGTGCGGACTTTGATGTTCGGTGGACTTCTGACAATGAATTCATTGTCATTGTAGGCTCAGAAATGATGAGATACTATGATGTGACTGTTGACGGAGATCAGTATACTCTTTTCGAAGGATTGACCATAGATAATGATAAGACTGTCTATCATGACAGATCGATCGATGGGAATACCATCGAGATCACCGCAACCGTATATGTTCATAACAACCTGGATGCACCGGTCAGTTTTATTGTCAGGGGGTTTGCAGATAATTATGGTCCTCGTGGCATATTTGATTCCAGAAGTGTATATATATTGGCAGACAAGGATCTTGAAACCGGTGAAGGGCTTGTGATAGGCCCAAATGAAGACGCTCCTTTTGAGATCAAGCTGACCGGCACAAAGGAATCGGAAGAAACCTTTGGGGATGATATGCCCAGATCATTATATTTGCGAATAGTCGAAATCGGCACGGGAGATAATCTGACACTGCAGATGGAAGGCGGTCTTCCGAGAACATTTACGAGTGTGTGAAAGTTTTTCTGTAAATGAGATATCCTAAGATAATTACGAGCTGAATGGTGGTTAAATATCCATTGTTCAGCTCGTTTTGACTATATATAATTCCGTGAATTTCGTCAAGAGCTATGTTAGAATGAATGCATACTATATTTCAGGTTAAACAAGGATAATGCACCGGATAGTTGGATCGGTCCACATGAAGGGGATAAAATACTATCTATCGTATGTTATACCGTTGAGCCTGATATGCGTAGGAAAGGAAAAGTTAATATTTATTTTCAATCGTATAAATGTCTAGAAGCAAGGAGATTTATTATTTGATTAAAATAGAATTATTATCAGAAAAGAATTTCTCTATAAATTCATTGGATTCATATAACAGAAAACAGGATGTAAATAAGGTATATTATATTCGTCAATCATAAAGTGAGCCACGCGCTGATTTGATTTTGAGCCACCTAACGCTGACTTGAAAGTGAGCCACCTCTACTTTCGAGCTTTGCGTGTTTGGGCTAACCTATAGGATTCACCGTTCATATCAAGAACGTATGAGTTAAAAGTAAGTCTGTCAATCATGGCAGCGACCATGGCGGTGTTCTCGAAAAGGGTTGTCCATTCTGAAAACGGAAGATTAGTTGTTATTATGATACTTCCGCGTTCGCTTCGATCCGCAATGATTTTAAATAACAATTCGGATTGATAACGGTCAAAACTAACATAACCCATTTCATCTAGGATTAAGAGATCCGCTCTCTGAATTCGCTTCTCAAGGCGCCCGAGGGAATAGTTATCTCTGGCTTCCGTGAGTTCGGTTGAAAGGGATGCTGCGTTCTTAAACAGTACAGTCATTCCCATGGAGCAAGCTTTTAATCCAAGACCTATGGCCATGTGGGTTTTACCTCGCCCGGGATTGCCTAGCATAGTAATGTTTCGGCATTCCTTAATAAATTTACAGCTGGCCAGTTCATTTATAAATACATCGTTTATATCGCCTTTGTAACGACTGATATCAAGTTCTTCTATGGTCTTGGTATAGGGAAAGCCAGCCTGCTTTAATCGTCGGAGATTCTGATTTTCCTGTCGCTGTTCAAACTCAGTTTTCATGAGCATCAGAAGGACTTCTCCAATATTGGCTGATGGATTAGCTTGTCTGATCTGCTCACTATACGTAACAAAGGTCGGTAGTTTTAGTTGCTTGGCAAGCATGCGGATTTGTTCTTCAATTAGCAGTTCGCTCATATGCGTTCACCTCCTTTCCAAGACCAAGTTGGTCGTATTGATGGAGGTCAACTTCAAGGATCTTTACAGGATCTGCAATCTTAGGTTTTTCCGAATCTGTAAAGTTTCGGAGAATGCCAATCATCCTTGAATAATCACCGCTACACTTACGTAGTTCTGAAAGTACTTCCGGCGGAACGTTCTGTTTGACAGGAGCGGCATCTAAAATGGCACGCTTTCGTTCTTCAAGAAGTGGCATGTAGTGTTCAAGGTGATAAATGCTCTGATTTCTACCAAAGCATCGAGTATGAGTTGCTATCCGTTGCCCTTTATAATAGATTTCAACAACTTCGGGGTATCCTTTTACGCCAACGGTTTTTCCTGTATAATACGTCGGCACTGAATAGTTGTTGGTCCTGAATTTAACAGTTGAAAACGAATTTACTCTTGCATTTGTGCTTTTGGCAGTTTCAAATCGATAACCCGGAAGCGGTTGTAGCAGAGGCTTTTCGTTGGCTAACATTTCACCAACTGTTGCCGGCTTACCCTTTATAGTGTGGCTTTCATACTTCAAGCAACGAGTAAGTAATAAATCGTTTAGTTCGGAAATGTCTTTTACTTTGGGAACCGGAACCAATATGTTCCGCCTTGCCCAACCAACAAGCCCTTCTACAAGGCCTTTCTCATGGCCTTCTGCGGGGTTACAAAATACAGCCTTAAAACTGTAATGAGCAGCTAAAGCCGTATATCCGGCCTGCGCTTTTGCATGTTTTCCAAAGCCTTCTTTAACGGCTACTCTACCATTATCGAAAATAACTTTGGAAGGTACGCCGCCAATAGTTTCAAATGTTCGGACAAAGGCATCTAGGAAGCTTTCCTCATTTTGACGGTGGTATGCAAAAACAACCGGCTTACAACTATAACAAAGCCTGGAGCAAAAGATATTTATCGCGGTTCTTGTGCCGGAGAGGTAAACCGTAGCCTCACCCCAATCGACCTGCATGGCTTGACCAGGTTCAAACTGAAGAGGAATAAAAGCTTTAGGTCTGGTTTCTTTTATTTCATGCACTTTTGCACGGATATTGGATTCTCCACCATCAAATCCCTTTTCCTCTGCCAGACGATCGAAGATCCTCTTGTCGATATGATTTTACTTACTGATACCTTCAAAAGCATCTTCTTTATG
>JAEEGK010020006.1_pt1 | contig 14286 bp, 11 predicted proteins | sample 8958771 | NCBI WGS metagenome assembly JAEEGK01 (sample SAMN16246547, study PRJNA631951) | gut metagenome | biome: gut microbiome; feature: rumen; material: SC-attached | host: Bos | place: Iran: Karaj | collected 2018-10
AGGTGCTGATGCCATCGCTCACGGTTCTACCGGTGCTGGTAACGACCAGATACGTTTCGACATGACATTCCTCGTAATGGCTCCAGGTGTGGAAATCATCACCCTGACACGTGACGGCAACCTGTCTCGTCAGGAGGAGATAGACTACCTCAACGAGCATGGCTTCTACGCTGACTTCACAAAGCTGAAGTATTCTTACAACGTAGGTATCTGGGGCACATCTATCTGCGGTGGCGAAATACTTGACTCTAAGCAGGGCCTGCCTGAGAGCGCATACCTGAAGCACCCTACCAAGGAAGGTCCTGAGACCTTGAAGCTCGGTTTCGAGAAGGGTGAACTGGTATCTGTCAACGGAACAAAATATGACGACAAGATAAAGGCCATCCAGGCTGTAGAGGAGATAGGCGCTGCTTACGGCATCGGTCGTGACTGCCACGTAGGCGACACCATCATCGGCATCAAGGGCCGCGTAGGCTTCGAGGCTGCCGCTCCGAAACTGATTATCGAGGCACACCGTCTGTTGGAGAAGTCTACGCTGTCGAAGTGGCAGCAGTACTGGAAGGACCAGGTGGCCAACTGGTATGGTATGTTCCTGCACGAGAGTCAGTATCTGGAGCCCGTCATGCCCGATATTGAGGCCATGCTGACCAGTAGCCAGCGTAACGTTACGGGTACTGCCATCCTGAAGCTCCGTCCTTATGGTTTCGAGACTGTGGGCATTGACTCTGTCAACGACCTGACGAAGAGCAAGTTGGGCGAGTATGGTGAGACCCAGACTGGTTGGACTGCTGACGAGGCCAAGGGCTTCATCAAGGTCAGCTCTACCCCACTCCGTGTTTACTACGGCATTCACAAAGACGAAAAGAGATAAGACCCACCCCCAACCCCTCCCTGTATGGAGGGGAGTAATTACTTTAAGCAAAACATAAGACATGGAGAAAAACAACACAACGCAAGGTGTATCTACTCCCCTCCATTACAGGGAGGGGCAAGGGGGTAGGTCCGCTGTTAAGATAGGAATATTAGGTGCAGCAGGTTATACGGGCGGAGAACTGATTCGCCTGTTGCTTAACCATCCCGAGGCAGAGATTGTCTTTGCCAATTCGGAAAGTAATGCAGGCAATCTGGTATCAGACGTGCATGAGGGACTCATCGGCGATACCGACCTGAGGTTTACTGATGAGATGCCGTTTGATAAGGTTGATGTCGTCTTCTTCTGCTTCGGTCACGGCAAGAGCGAGGCGTTCCTCAAGGAGCACACCATCCCTGCGAACGTCAAGATTATCGATCTAGCACAGGATTTCCGCATCAAGGGCAATCATGACTATGTGTATGGTTTGCCAGAGATTAACAAAGAGGAGATCCAGAAAGCCCAGCATGTGGCCAATCCCGGCTGTTTTGCCACTTGCATCCAAGTGGCACTCTTGCCCGCTGCCAACCTTAATCTATTAAAGGAAGACGTAGCTGTCAACGCCATCACGGGTTCGACGGGTGCAGGTCAGAAGCCTGGTGCCACCACCCACTTCTCATGGCGTAACAACAACCTGAGCATCTACAAGCCTTTTACCCATCAGCATATTGCCGAGATTCGCCAGAGTCTGAAGCAAGTGCAGGGCTATCTCGATGCCGATGTCGACTTCATCCCCTATCGTGGCGACTTCGCCCGCGGTATTTTCTGTACCGCCGTCATCAAGACACCCGCTCCCGTAGAGGATGTCATCGAGGCTTACAAAGACTTCTATAAAGATGCCGCCTTCACCCACTATAGTGACAACCCCATCGACCTGAAGCAGGTTGTCAACACCAACAAGGCCTTGGTGCATGTTGAGAAATATGGCAACAAGTTGCTTGTCACCTCCTGCATCGACAACCTTTTAAAGGGCGCCGTGGGTCAAGCTGTTCAGAACATGAACCTGATGTTCGGCATTGACGAACAGGCAGGACTACGGCTGAAAGCCTCCGCATTCTAAGCAAACAGTAAGAAAATGACTAACAATTTTTGCATTGTTAGTCATTTTTTTATTTTTGTAAGTATTTGCTACCTGCTTTTTTACTACCTTTGCACAGATGAAAACAATTAACCTTCTATATATTCGTCTTCTGCAGGTTAGCATTCTGCTCGCCAGTACTCCCTTATGGGCTGGCGCATCCACGGATTCTGATGTGTCCGCAACCTGTCGTCTGGAGAAGATTTCAACAGAACGACTTCCTGACCTTAACATTCCTCGCAGTGGACACAACGTATGCTATGTCAACGGAGAATTGACAATTATAGGTGGACACACATCCGGATTTATCCCTACCCCTACAGCGGAGTACTACAAAGACGGGAAATGGCATCTACTGCAGACAGTTTATAATCACGACGGAGGATTCTCTGTCATCCTGAAATCAGGGAAAGTACTCATTGGCGGCGGTTTCGAAAAGCATCTGGGCATCGGACAGACCTTCGTAGTAGAGACTTACGACCCCATCTATCACACCTTCGATGGGTTTGGCTGTCTGGAGCAAAAGCGTGTTTCAGCCCGTGCCATAGAACTGGACAGCGGACAAGTCATCATCTCTGGCAACTGGTATGCTGATGATGCTATCGAGAAATATGATGGCAAGGAGACATTTACCCATTTTAAGAACGTCAGCCAGCAACGCACCCTTCCCTATATCTTCCGCACGTCAAAAGACAATGCGCTCTTGTTTAGCGGCATGGACACACATGGGCAACCTTATGATACGATTGTCGTTGACCAGCTGCATGGGAAATCTTTTCGTCCTTCATTGTTTGAAACTTGGAAGCCTCTATTCCATGATATGCCCTTCAACTGTGACAACTGTTTCATCGGCGACGAGACCCGCAACCTTTATACATACCTTTTTCCCATCATAGATCAGGACGGACAGGTTGCTATTGCACAAGTGCAAGACACCATTTTCTCCGTTCTGCCCACAACATCCCCCATTCCGATGAAGAGCCAGTGGAGCATCATTAAATACAATTCACCTATCATTGTCAATCGGAAAACCCATCACGCCTATCTGGTAGGCATCGACAACACCTTCCGCCACTATATTCTCAGTATCGATTACGGACAGGAGCCAGCTCCGATGACCCTTTACTATACAGACCCCATAGAAAATGCCGGTGGTGACCTGCCTGTGTTGACAGAAGACGGCAACATTCTGTTGACAGGAGGAAAGAACGGAAATGTATCTAACGGTAAGGTCAGCAACAACTTTCGACCATTCGGCACAGCCCTCCTTTTACGTCTTGACAAGAATGCCACCACACAGGGCACTTCTTTTTCATGGCTGTGGTTCATTCCCGTCATACTTCTCGTCTTACTTGTCGGATATCTCGCCCTGCGTTCATCCTACAAGAAAAAAGGTGGTACAGATTCGAAGGAAGACACCTCACACCCTGAAGATAAAAGTCTGTCCGCCGCCAACGAACTACTCATGCAGCGCATCTGTCTGCTGATGGAAGAACAGAAGCCATTCCTCAACTGTGAGTTGAAGGTCTCTGACGTAGCAACCATGCTGGCCACCAATAGCCGTTATATTTCCGAAAGCATCAAAGCCACACGCGGCACAACCTTTGTGCATTTCATCAATACCTATCGCGTAACCTATGCCCAACAACTGCTGCGCCAACAACATGACATAAAAATGACTGAGGTTTACATCAAGTCGGGCTTTGCCAATGAGACATCTTTCTTCCGAACGTTCAAGGCGCACACAGGCATGACGCCTAAAGAATGGCTACAAACTTTACCAGACTACTAAAAAGAAAACGGCTAACAAAACAAATATTGTTAGTCGTTTTTCTATTATTGTCAGCCACTAATTCTACGTTTTCCGTATCTTTGCGGAAAATAATTGCTAATAACCAACAATAAATTTTATGAACAGAACATTCATCAGACTATCAGGAGCCTGCATCATGACAGTATTGTTATTGACAGCCTGCGGTGGAAATGGCGACAGCAGCCAGCTGCAACAGACCATTGACTCGCTCCGTCAGGTCAACCAACAACAACAGAACAGTCTGCAGGAGATGACCACTTTCGTAAGTACTTTGTCAGACGGTATGAATGCCATCGCTTATCAGGAGAATATGATCTTCAGCAATAATGGCAACGAGGGAACGTCGTTAGACAAAGAACAACTGAAGTCCCATCTGGAGACGCTTGCCAACACCCTTACCGAACAGCGCAGTAAGATTAAGGCACTGAGCGACTCACTGAAAGCCCGCGGTGCCGACATGACAAAGATGCAGGGACTCATCGACAACCTGACACGCCAATTAGAGGAGAAAGACAAAGTCATTGCCCAGTTGCGCCAAGATGTTGAGCAGAAGAATTTCAGTATTGCCGACCTGCAGAAGAAGTTGAATGTCGCCATGGCCGGCAGCGCCCAGTTTGAGCAACGTGCCGCTAAAGCCGAGAAGGAGTTAGCAACCATTACTACTGCCTACGTGCTGATGGGAACTAAAGATGCTCTGCTCGATGGTGGCTATATCGACAAGCGCAAGCGTGTACAGACAGAAAGCATGCCCAAGGGCGACTTCACTAAGGTCAACATCTACCAGTTCACCGAGTTGGATATTCCCAGTCGTTCGCCCAAGTTGTTGACCGATCACCCACGCAAGTCATACAGCATTGAGAAGGTTGACAAAGAGAATCGTAAGCTGGTCATCAGCAATCCACAGTTGTTCTGGTCATCATCCAGATATCTCATCATTCAAGTAAAATAACCAACTTAAAATAATACAATTATGAAAACTATCAAATTATTCGCATTCCTGATAGCTATGGTCATAGCTATGCCCGCAGCAGCACAACAAGTTAAAGTATTAGGAAAGAGTGGTAATACATCGACCGCTACCACCAAGAAAGCCACGACAGCAACTGCCAAGAAATCTGCCGCTCCCAAACAATCGTCATCGGCCAGCCATAGCAGCGACTATTCTATTGAAGGCTGGCAAGGCGGTGCAGGTATCATGTACCAGATTGCCGACAACTTCAACGCCTTCGGTCTTCATGCCCGCCTTATGTACGGTATCAATGAAGAGATGCGCCTGAGCATTATGGACGAGTTCTACTTCAAGGATGGCTTGAGCTACCTTGACAACCTGGACTTTGATTTCCACTATCTATTCAATGTGGCCGACAACATCCATGTCTATCCCTTCGGAGGTGCTACTATCCAATTGTCAAAATCCAAGGATGTGACGATGTCAGTTCCTGACATTGATAACAATGGTAATATTATTTACACGAACCAGACATTTGGTGGAGAATCCATGTCAGCTTTCGGCTTGAACCTCGGCTGTGGTGTGCAGTATGCTATCACCGATCAGGTTGCCATTTGCGCTGAAGCCAAATACCGTTTCTATTTCAAGGAGAACTACAAGGGTCAGTTTGTACTGGGCGCTGGGGTCGTCTATCATTTCTAAACAAAACAGACATTCCATCAAATAGATGAAAAAGATTTCGCTTACCCTTTTGGCGCTTATAAGCATCATGTTGCTGACAGGATGCAGCAAAAGCGATGATAACAGTAGTGGTAGCGCTGAAGGTGACTGGACTGGCTGGGGCACTGGTATCGAGCCCACGACCCTCAAACAAGACTTCAACAAAAGCGACATGGACAACTTCTTCGAGTTGAACTTGAAGATGGAGAACATGCGCCTGCAGTTCGTCAAGTTTATGAGCAACGGCTGGGAAGGCGAATTACTGGATGGTCCTGGTCCCAAGTCAGACCCCATAAAGATGTTTGAGCTGCTGGAAGAAATCCTTGACAAGAAGGATGACTACACGCAAGCCATCAACAATCTCACCAATCAGGGCATTCTTGACAATGTCACCACGCGAGGCCTCATCTCATCCGGTTGGGAAATGATTGTCAACGGCTGGGGATCCACCGCCAAAAACCGCCGTATAAAAATCCTGACAATGCTCGAGGAGAACAAGGTAATGGGTAATGCCAATGCCCAGCAGGAACTATTCAACGCACTACCTGAGAAACTGAAGAAAGGTGAGACCGATGCCAAAAAGTGGTTCAATAACCTGAATCAAGGTAAATACGACAATGCCTGTCCACAGATTCACGCCTACTGGGTAAATACTGGTGCAGGTGAGAGTGGCAATGCCGGTAGTGCCCTCGGCAAATATTATGAGGCTGCAGAGAAGGCTGCTAACGGCAAGAATCCACTCCACATCGACACCTACAAAGTCGGTGTCGAGCAAGCCCAGAAGGCAGCAGATTTCAATGCAGCCCTATGGGACAAGGCCACGGGCGGTTACGCAGGCGACTGGGCCGATGCTGATGTCATCCTGAGCGAGACCAGCAAACTGCGCCAGAAAATTTCCGACGGCTCGGCCACTATTGATGACATCAACAAATGGATTGTTGGTGTAGGCGGCGTCTATGCCAAGGAAAAAATTGGCGACCTTTTAAAAGAAGTATCAAAAGAAGATCTTGACGACCCCGATTGGTTGCGAATATGCAAGGAGGGCGCCGAGAATGTCGGAAGCGAAATGACCGACTGGCTGATTGAGCATGCCTATGCCGAAGCAGATGAGCGAGCTGCCAACAGCAATGGAGTCACCCTTGGCGAGATAAGAAACGGCATAGAGAATAGTGGAGGATCACCTACAGGGTTCATCCTAAAGGATGAGAATGGTAAGATTACCGTTACTGGTGCTGACAAGGACGGCAACGGCCGCTTCGTCACCAAGGCTGGCGACAAGACGCTCACCACCGTGACCCGCGATGGCAAGCGTGCCACTCAGAAGTTCAAGGCCAATGCCGGCAAGCAGACAGTAGAAGCCGTTCCAGGTATGGAGGGGGAATACGAATGGTATGTGGAGATTGACCCTCAAGAGGTAATTTTCGACTACCAACCAGACTCGAAAGCCATTGTGGTTATGACCTATGCCAAGTTCTTCTCTGCCAAGAGCAACAATGAAGATTGGCTTCATGTCGCAGTAAGAGGCACAAACATCATTGTCGAAGTAGACCAGAACGACACTGGCGAGAACCGTACAGGAACCATCACCATCGGATTGTCACAGGACCAGAAGACTTTCCCGAAGTCTTTTAGACTTGGCGTCTACCAACGACCTGAGCCAGAAGCTGCCGACCTGGCCTCGTTCATCGACTTTGAGAATCTGAGCATCGAAAATCTTCATTATTATGTCGATACTTCTGTAGGTACTGGAGATAATATGACTGCTAATCTCAGATTATATAATACACCTTTCAACGGAAGTGATTTAACATCTTTCGCAGCCAGAGAGTTGACCACCAGACGTATCAGCGATAACGTCTATGAAGTGACAGGCAGGAAAGTAGAGCCACACGACTATGATGGCTGGACATCTGAAGAGGCACGCTTGGCTCCCGACGACCCCTATGGTGCATTTTACGAAATTTCCTTCAACATAGAAGCACAAGAGTCAAATGTCTTAATTACACAAAACAACTTCGTCATAACAAACTTCAAGGCTCAGGGCTATTACAAGTGGAGGACTTCTCATCACGACAACCTATACAAATTCTCTTTTGAATCCACCTTAGCCGTGATAGACGACGAACAATATTCCAATGGCTCTTGCGAACTGACTGCACTTTTTGCGGACCACAGCACGTTAGGTGGTGACAAGAAACCGTCGTGGCGCTGGGAAGTGAGCCAGAAGGGGTTCGATGAGACTCAATATGAAGATGATAACCATAACATCCACTATGTGTTTACGTCAAAGAGCGAATCCAATAAAGGATCCACAACCAGCGTATACCGTGGTGATTTTGGCATGACGCTTCATTGGTAAATCTTTGTGAAGTATTTAACGTGCGGAACAACGAAAGTGTGTCAGGGGCATCCTCTGACACACTTATTTTTGTATGTTTATGCAACAAAGTGCGTATATTTGCAAAAAAGACGTTGGAAAGTTGGTGTTGTCAGATATAAGTTGTATCTTTGCACCCGATTTGTAAATAATAAGGTACGCATATATGAAACTATTCGACGTATATCCCCTGTTCGACGTGAACATCGTGAAGGGACAGGGCTGTAAGGTTTGGGACGACAAGGGGCAGGAGTATCTGGACCTGTATGGCGGTCATGCCGTGATAAGCATCGGTCACTCCCACCCCCACTACATCCAGAAGGTGACAGAACAGCTGCAGAAGATTGGGTTCTACTCGAATTCCGTCATCAACACCCTGCAACAGCAACTGGCAGAGCGTCTGGGCAAGATCAGCGGGTACGAGGACTACCAACTGTTCTTGATTAACAGCGGTGCCGAGGCTAACGAGAACGCCCTGAAACTGGCATCGTTTAAGAATCCGCAGGCCACCCGCATTCTGTCGTGTGAGAAATCGTTCCACGGACGTACGTCGTTGGCTGTCGAGGTGACCAACAACCCCAAGATTGTTGCTCCACTGAATGACAACCACCATGTGCGTTTCCTACCCCTCAACGACATCGAGCCGTGGGTACGCGAGCTGTCACGCGGTGGTGTCGCTGCCGTCATCCTGGAGTGCATACAAGGTGTTGGCGGTATCCAGATGGCCACACCAAAGTTTGCCCAGGATTTGGCATACGCTTGCAAACGTTATGGTGCTACGCTGATATGCGACGAGATACAGTGCGGCTACGGACGCTCGGGTAAGTTCTTTGCCCACCAGTGGCTGGGCATCAAGCCCGATATCATCACCGTTGCCAAAGGCATTGCCAACGGATTCCCCATGGGTGGCGTACTGATTAGCCCTGACTTCCAGCCTGTTTACGGACAACTGGGTACCACGTTTGGTGGCAACCATCTGGCTTGTGCTGCAGCACTGGCAGTACTCGACGTCTTCGAACAGGAGAACTTGGTAGAGAATGCCCGCGAGGTGGGTGACTACCTGATGGAACAGCTGAAAGCCATCGACAGTCCACACATCAAGGAGGTGCGCGGACGTGGTCTGATGATTGGCATCGATTTGGACATTCCCCACAAGGACGTGCGCCAGCCACTCATCTACCAGGAGCATTGCTTCACTGGTTGTGCAGGCACCAACGTGCTGCGCCTGTTGCCACCACTCTGCCTGACAAAAGCTGATGCAGACCAGTTTATTGAGAAGTTAACAAAGGTTTTAAAATCGTTATAACGTGATAACGATATAACGTAATAACGTCAAAAAGAAATGAAGATTTCAATCATTGGAGCAGGTGCCATGGGTGGCGCCATTGCTGAGGGACTCATCAAAGGTGAGTACATACAGAATGAGGATATCTGCGTGAGCGACCCCGTACGTCAGACACGCGACAAGTTTGCAAATATGGGCATCACTGCCACTCCCAGCAACCAGTTGGCTGCACAGGGTGCCGATATTGTCTGCGTCGTGGTGAAACCATGGTTGGTAGAACAAGTGCTGAAGAGCATCAAGGATGTGCTGGACTACGACAAGCAGATACTCGTTGTAGTTGCTGCCGGCGTGAAGTCAGAGAGCATCAAGGAATGGATGGCCAAGGACAGCAAGATGATTCCCTTGTTCCTTGTCATTCCCAATATCGCCATTGCCCAACTGCAGTCGATGACATTCATTGTACCCAGCATTGCGACTGAGTCGCAACATACTGAACAGGTGGTAGCACTGTTTGACTCGATGGGTAAGAGCATCCTGACCGATGAGCAGCATCTGGCTGCCGGTACAACACTGGCATCATGTGGTATTGCCTATGCCATGCGTTATGTGCGTGCTGCCGCTGAGGGCGGTGTAGAGTTAGGCTTTAAAGCTGACGACGCGAAGGCTATCGTGATGCAGACCATGAGAGGTGCTGTGGAATTGTTGGAGGCAACGGGTCTGCACCCCGAGGCTGCCATTGACCTGGTAACGACGCCTGGTGGTGTAACCATCAAAGGACTGAACGAAATGGAGCATGCAGGCTTCACGTCGGCAGTGATTAGAGGACTAAAAGCAGGAGCAAAATAATAATCGCTGCAACGATGTTGCAGCATAGAACACAAAGATATGGACGAACAACTGAAACAAATTGGCGAGCGTTTGCGCGGATTGCGTGACGTGCTCGACATTTCCATCAGTGAGATGGCCGAGACCATTGGCATTAGCACTGAGAAGTATGAAAAGATAGAACAGGGCGAGTTGGATATTACCATCTCGAACCTGATGAAAATCGCGAAGAAATACGGTGTATCGACAGAAGAGTTGATCTTCGCCGAGGCACCCCACATGAAGTCGTACTATGTGACGCGCAAAGGACAGGGCATGTCTATTGAGCGCACCAAAGCATATAAATATCAGTCGTTAGTGGGTGGCTTCGTCAACCACAAGGCCGATGTCTTCATTGTCACCGTAGAGCCCAAGCCAGGTGCCCATACCGTCTATAAGAATACACACCCTGGACAGGAATTCAACATGGTACTTGAAGGTAAGATGGAGCTATACATTGGTGGCAAGACCATCATTCTGGAAGAGGGCGACAGCATCTACTTCGACTCCACCAAGCCTCACGGCATGCTGGCCGTTGGCGACAAGGCCGTAAAATTCTTAGCATTTACAGTAGAGTAAGTTATGATAGAGAGATTTTTGAAACAGACGAAGTTCACCTCCGTCGAAGACTATAATAAGAATCTGGAGTTCATCATTCCAGAGAATTTTAACTTTGCCTACGACGTGATGGACGCATGGGCAGAAGAGGCACCGGAGAAGTTGGCCATTCTGTGGACCAATGACCAAGGCGAAGAGATACGAACCACCTACGGAGAGCTGAAGGAACAGACCGACCAAGCAGCCAGCTATCTGCAGACGCTGGGCATTGGCAAGAACGACCCTGTGATGCTGATACTGAAGCGTCACTACGAATGGTGGGTTATTATGCTGGCACTGTGCAAGATTGGTGCCATTGTGATTCCTGCCACCCACATGCTGACCAAACACGACTACGTCTATCGCAACACACGTGCCTCGGTAAAGGCCATCATCTGTGCCGACGACGACTATATCATCAGTCAGATTAAGCTGGCCATGCCGGAAAGTCCGACGGTAAAGCAATATATCACTCTGCGTGACGAAGAAGGTTTCCACAACTGGAAGACCGAGTGGCAGCAGGCTCCTAAGTTTCAGCGTCCCGCTTTTGTCAACGAGAACGACGACACGATGATAATGTACTTCACCTCTGGTACCAGTGGCGAGCCCAAGATGGTAGCTCACGACTATCTGTACGCTATGGGACACCTGACCACGGGTGTCTTCTGGCACAACCTGCACGAGGGGTCTCTGCACCTCACCGTAGCTGACACTGGTTGGGGCAAGGCTGTATGGGGTAAGTTCTACGGACAGTGGTTCGCTGGTGCAACGGTCTTTGTCTTCGACCACGAGAAATTCAATGCCGACACGCTGCTCCGTCAGATGGAAAAGTACAAGGTGACCAGTTTCTGTGCACCTCCCACTATCTATCGTTTTATGATTCGTGAGGACTTAAGCAAATACGACCTCAGCAGCCTTCAATACTGCTGTACCGCAGGTGAGGCTCTGAATCCTGCCGTCTATGATAAGTTCTTTGAGAAGACCGGCATCCGTATGATGGAAGGTTTCGGACAGACCGAGACCACTATGACGCTGGGCACCTTCCCCTGGATGACACCCAAACCGGGCTCCATGGGTATTCCCAACGCTCAGTACAACATCGATCTGTTGCGTGCCGACGGTACCAGTTGTGAAGACGGTGAAAAGGGCGAGATTGTTGTCCGCGTAGGCGACAAGAAAGCCATCGGTCTGTTCAAGGGCTACTACCGTGACGACGAGAAGACCCGCGAGGCTTGGCACGACGGCATCTATCATACGGGCGATATGGCCTGGCGCGATGAGGACGGTTACTACTGGTTTGAAGGTCGTATCGACGATGTCATCAAGTCGAGCGGCTACCGTATTGGTCCGTTCGAGGTTGAGAGTGCCCTGATGACTCACCCCGCAGTAGTCGAATGCGCCATCACTGGTGTCCCCGATGATATCCGTGGCATGGTGGTGAAGGCTACCGTCGTACTTGGCAAGGAGTGGAAAGACAAGGCCGGTGACGACCTCGTGAAGGAACTGCAGCAGCATGTCAAGAAAGAGACCGCTCCTTATAAGTATCCGCGTATTGTAGAATTCGTCGACGAGCTTCCCAAGACCATCAGTGGTAAGATTCGTCGTGTAGAGATCAGACAAAAAGACGCTCAATGAAGAAACGAATCGTTGTAAAGATAGGTTCCAACGCACTGACCCGTCCCGATGGTCGACTCGATGTGACCCGTATGTCGGCACTCGTGGACCAGATAGCATGGCTACGTGCCCAAGGATGCGAGGTCATTCTGGTATCATCAGGTGCTGTGGCTTGCGGACGCCGTGAACTGGATATTGAACATGAACTCGACTCCGTAGAGCAGCGTCAGTTGTTCTCAGCAATGGGACAAGCCAAGTTGATTGGCCTTTATTACGATCTCTTCCGTGAGTATCATATCCACGTTGGTCAGGTGCTCACTATGAAGGAGAACTTTCAGCCCGGTGAACAGTATCGCAACCAACAGGCCTGTATGCGCGTGATGCTTGAGAATGGTGTGATTCCTATTGTCAATGAAAACGACACCGTATCCGTAACGGAGCTGATGTTCACCGATAACGACGAGTTATCAGGACTGATAGCACAGATGATGCAAGCCGATACGCTCATCCTGCTCTCCAATATTGATGGTATCTATACGGGCAACCCTGCTGACCCGCAGTCACAGCTCATCAAGGAGGTGGCACCAGGTACAGACCTCTCACAGTATATCCAGACAGAGAAGAGTTCTGCCGGACGTGGCGGCATGCAGTCGAAATATGCCACTGCTACAGGTGTCCAGCAAGCAGGCATCACTGTCATCATTGCCAATGGCAAGCGCGAGAATGTACTCATCGACCTGATACAAAACAATAAGAACGTACCACATACAGTATTCATAGCCAATGGAACTCATTGAAACTTTCAAGCGTGTCAAGATAGCCAGCAAAACACTGGCACAACTGTCTGATGACATGCGCAACGATATCCTTAATGCCGTAGCCGATGCCATCATCGACTATCAGGAGCGCATCTTGTCTGCCAACGAGAAAGACTTGGCAAAGATGGACCCCAAAAATCCACTTTACGACCGTCTGCAACTGACCAGCAAACGTTTGGCGGATATTGCCGGAGATATGCGTAACGTCGCCAGTCTGCCAACACCCTTAGGACACGTCACCAAAGAAAAGACGTTGCCTAACGGACTGCGTCTGCATCGTGTCAGCGTACCGTTTGGCGTCATCGGCATGATTTATGAGGCACGTCCCAACGTCACTTTCGACGTCTTCTCACTGTGTTTCAAAAGCGGTAATGCCTGCGTGCTGAAAGGTGGCTCAGATGCGGACCTGTCTAATCAGGCATCCGTAGAACTCATCCACGAAGTACTGGAACAGTTTGGCATCAACCCCGATGTAGTAACCTTGCTGCCTGCCACCCACGAAGCTACTGGCGAGATGCTCAATGCCGTTGGCTATATCGACTTGTGTATCCCTCGTGGTGGACGCCGTCTCATCGACTTCGTACGTAACACCGCCCGCATACCCGTCATTGAGACCGGTGCAGGTGTTGTCAACACCTATTTTGATGCAGAAGGTGATTTAGAGATGGGTAAGGCCATCATCTGCAATGCCAAGACCCGTCGCGTCAGTGTCTGCAACGCACTGGACTGTCTTATCATCCATGAGAGTCGCTTGGGTGACCTTACTGAACTCGTCAAGCCACTGCTCGACCATAAGGTCGTGCTCTACGCTGACGGACCAGCTTATCAGTTGCTCGTAGGCCAGTATCCCGACATCTTGCTCAAACCCGCCACCGAAGAGTCGTTTGGCACGGAGTTCATGGACTACAAGATGGCTATTCGCACCGTAGCATCGCTTGACGAAGCACTAGCACATATCGACCAGCACGGCAGTGGACATAGCGAGGCCATCATCACCCAGAACGAAGATATAGCCCGTCGTTTCCAACAGCATGTCGATGCTGCTTGTGTCTATTGGAATGCTCCGACATCATTCACCGATGGTGCACAGTTTGGACTAGGCGCCGAGATAGGTATCTCTACCCAAAAATTGGGCCCCCGTGGGCCAATGGCACTTGAGGAAATCACTACCTACAAGTGGATTATTGAGGGCGAAGGCCAGACTCGCCCATAGAACCATTTCTGATGAAGTTCAAGCCTATACTAATCCTACTCTTCTTTT
>JAEEGK010020009.1_pt1 | contig 14284 bp, 8 predicted proteins | sample 8958771 | NCBI WGS metagenome assembly JAEEGK01 (sample SAMN16246547, study PRJNA631951) | gut metagenome | biome: gut microbiome; feature: rumen; material: SC-attached | host: Bos | place: Iran: Karaj | collected 2018-10
GATTGGGGATTGGGCCCAATCCCCAATCCCCAATCCCCAATCCCCAATCCCCAATCCCCAATCCCCAAAAAAAAATAATATAAAAAATTAAACAAATTTTATTTAATTAAAAAAATTTTTTTATATTTTTATATTCAAAATTTAAATAAAAATTATTAACTTTATTTTTAATTAAATTATCACATTAAATTTAAAAATCATATTTGAAATTTTCTTTAAATATTTTATTATTATAAATGATAAAATATTTTATGAATTTTAGTTATAATAAAAATAAATTTAAAATACTTTCAATAATTGGAATTGGGACTGTTTCTTGTTTATATTTAAAAAGAAAAATTAAAAAAAAATCGATATTTACAATTAATAATGATAAAATTATTGAAATTATAAAAAAAGCTTCAAAAGATGAAGAATTAAAAAATAATTTTAAGGAATTTTTTTATGATTTTGCTTATAATTTTATATCTAATGAAAAAAATGTATTATTATTTAAAAATTACACAAAAATTTTATTAGAGGATAATGAATTTAGAAATAAATTTATAATATTTAGAAATAATATTATTAATAAAGAAGAAAATAATTTAGTTAAATTATTTGAAAAAGAAGAATTTAAAAATTATTTTAAGAAATTATTTAATGATTCATTAATGAATTTTTTTAATAATAATGAAAATAAAATAATGATTAAAAATTATATTCAAGAATTAATTTCTAATAATTCAAATAATTTAAAATGGGGATTTTTTAAAAGATTTTTTTCAAATTTTTTTATTGAGCAAAAAAATAATATAAATAATACTCAAAATAATTTTCAAAAAGATAAAAAAGAACAATTATTAAAAATTAAACAATTTATGGAAAGAAAAATTTAATAAAATATAAATATTTTTGTATTTAAATAAATAATGCATTAATATTATAAATATATTAAAAATAATTTATAATAATTATAATATAATGAATGAAAACGATAATTCATCAAATTTTTCAGAATCAACTGGAAATGAAATTATAACTAATAAAAATCCAGAAAAAATTCTTAATAAATTCATTGAAAAAAATAATAGTGAATCTCTTTTATCTTATCTTTCACAAATGTCACCTCAAAAAATTTTAGAATTAAAATTTGGTCATAATTCTAAAACAATACTTCATAAATTAATAATTTTAGATATTCAAACATTATTTTTTCAAACATTTTATTTAATTCAAAAAAAATTATCACAAGAAGAATTAAAAAATTTAATTAATATGCAAGATAATGAAGGAAATACTGCATTATTATATGCATGTTTTAAAGGAAATTTTCAAATAGTTAAATGTTTAATAGAAAATGGAGCTGACCCAAACCAAAGAAATTTAATGGGATTAAATGTATTACATATGAGTAGTCAAGGAGATAGACCTAATTTATTAATATATTTTAAAGATAAATATCATTTTGATATAAATCAAACTGATTTTGAAGGTAATAGTCCTTTACATTGGGCTTGCCATACAAGTGCAGAAAATAGTATTAATTTTTTATTAAGTTGGATGGATAATATTAATTTATTAAATAAAAAAAATCAAACTCCTTTACATATTGCTATTTATAATTTAAGAACAAAGATTATTAAAAAATTATTACATAAAGGTGCAGATATTAATATTAAAGATAATTCTAATAATAGTGTTTTTGATATCATTAGTAATAATGAAAAAAATATTCCAGAATTTAATAGTATTTTTCGAATAATAACTGAATTTAAACCTATGAAAGCTTGTATGTATAATAAAAAAACTTATCTTGAAAGTAAAAAAAATAATAAAAAATTAAGTTTTATAATGTTTATAATAATGCATATTTTATGCGAATTTTTAATATATTTTTCAATACTTCCTTATTTAAATAATTATTTATTAGATAATATATTTTTTGTTTTAGTATTTTTGTTATTTTTATTATTTATTATTATTAGTAATAAGGATCCTGGAATAGTACATTGTTTAGATGAAAATATTACATGGTTAGAATTAATAGAAAAAAATATTTATATAAATGATTATTGTCCATATTGCAAAATATTAAAAACTGTTAAAATAAAACATTGTCATATATGTAAAAAATGTATTGATGGATTTGATCATCATTGCAATTGGATAGATAATTGTGTAGGAGAAAAAAATTCTGTTTTATTTATGATATTTGTGTTTGTTACAATAATTAATTTAGGATTTAGTTATTATGTAAGTTTAAAATGTTTTTTAATTGATGATGGAAATTCAAATGATATTTATTATTCAGTTTTTATGTTTAGTTGGTTTTATTATTTTACAATAAAAGATATGATTTCAATTTTTATAATGACAATTTGTATTATATTTATTATTCCTGTTTGTTATGTTTTATGGATTCAAATAATAAATGGTATATTTCATATTAATAAAAAAAATACAATTAAAAATTAATTATAAACTTTAATATAAATATATAATTTAAATAAAAGTTTTCATTAAATATAAATTTTTTTATAAATAAAATTAAATTTAATCAAATAATAATATTTATACAAAAATATTAATGATATTATTAAATAGTTATTATTATAATTATTATTTATTTTTTTTAATCATTAAAAAAAAGTTTTAAATATTTTTATCTATTTATTTATTTTATATTTATTTATATATTTTATAAAATATGTAATTTCAAAATAGATATTTTTTTATTATTAATATAATAATAAATAAATTAATTTAGAATAAATATAATATTCATATATTCATTTCTAGCCTTTGATTATATCCTAATCCAGCTTCTTTTATTGACATATTATCATTGTTAAAAGATATTCTTGGTTGAAATTGATATAATTCAATGTTTTTATTTGTTTTTAATTGACATCTAATAAAATTTTTTATATCTCCTATTTTATCATTTTCAGAAAATCTTCTACTTAATATTTTTCCATTATAATTTATATTTATAGTATAACCTTTTATAGGTTCTTTTGGTAATTTTTTTTCCAAATCTTTATAATGTTGATTTAAAGATAATTTTTTTGCTTTTTCAATATCATTTTCAAAATCATCAAAAGGATGCTCAAATTGATTTTGATAATAATTATAGTCATTATTATTTCCATAATATTCATAATAAACATTATTATCAGATTGAGGATAATAATAATAATCATGCATATTCCCATACATATAGTTATTTTCTTGATTAAATTTTTCTTGTTCTTTTTTTAATTTAACCATTTCTTCTCTTTCTTTTTTTTTCAGATCATTTACTACTTTAGCAGCTAAGATATCATCAATTGAGACTAAACTTTGATAATTTTGTAAATTTTTATACATATTGTCACTAAGTGGTTGTAAAGGTAAATCTTTAACATAAAAAATTGTATAACCATTATTTACACAACTATCGATAAATAAACTTAAATAAAAATCGCTTATTATTTCTGGACCTGGAAGACAATTAGTCGAATTTAAATTAAACCAAATATTTTCAATTTTTCTAATTGCAAACCAATGACCAATTGAATTAAATATAAATCCAAAATTTTGATTTGTATTATTATTGTTTAAAATATTACTTATTTCATTTTGTTTTACATTTTTAATTATACAATTACAACCATTTAAAGCTTTTGTTAAAACTTGTATATTAAAATTTCCATCTAAATCAACATTGGAATCAACTCCATTTTTATCATATAAATTTTTTTCTTTTTTATCTAATTCTAAAGCAATTTCACTCAATTGTCCAACATTAAAAAATGGTCCTTGTAATAATGCATTTAAACAATGTAAACCACAAAGTCTATCTGATTTTTGTTTTTCAAAATAAACAAATTTTCTATTAAAATTAATATTTTTCATTTTTTTATATTTAAATAATTAATAATATTATTAATAAAAATATCTTTTTTTTAAAATTTAAATTAAATATGGAAAATAATTTTTCATTATGGAATAATGATGAAGTTTATAATTGGTTAACAAAAATTAAAATGGAAAAATATATAAATAATTTTCAAAATCATAATATAAATGGATATGATTTAATTTTTTTAAATTATCAAACTTTAAATGAATTAAATGTTAATAATTTTCATGATCAAAATGTTATTATTAAAGAAATTAAAAAATTAATAAGAGATCAATTAAAATTAGTTATTGATTATAATGGAAATAAAATAAAGATTCAAATTGAAAATGATGAAAAATATACAGTTGAAAAATTATGTAATGAATTAAAAGATTTTTTTAAAATAAATAATAAAATATTCATAAGTTCTAATAATGAAATATTAATGTCAAATGTTAAAATTTCTAATTTAATATTAAATGAACCTTTAAAATATAAAAATATAAAAATTATTAATGAAAAAGAACAAAATTTTACAAATAATTATAAAAGAGATAATAAAGATTATAATTCAAATAATTATTATAATAATGATAATATAAATAAGAATGATTATAAAACACATATAATTAATAAAATTAATAATGATAAATATGATAAATATGATAAAAAATATTATAATAATAACATAAATAATTTAAATGAAAATAATTATATTAATAAATCTAATAATATATATAAAAATAATTATGAAAATGATTACAAACAAAATTATGAAAATTATGAGGATAGAGAAAAAAGAAATGAAAAATTTAATAAAAAATATAATAAAATTAATCAAAATGAAAACACATTAAATCGCAACAATAATAATATAAATAATATGAATTATGATAATAAAAATAAAGATATAAATAATAATAACTATAATAATTATACTTCAAAATATAAAGTAAATGATTATAATTTTGAAAATGAATATAAAAAATATAAAAAAGAAAAGGATTTGTTAGAAAAAAATAATAATAATAATTTAGAAAAATATAGTAATATAAATTATCCAACTTATTCAACTTTAACAAACAATGATTCAATAAGAAATTCACCTCAAAAAGAATTTGCTCATCGACCTTATACACCAACTGATAGAAAAAATTATTATTTAAATTCATATTTAAATAAAGACAATATTCAAAATAATAATTATGATAATTATAATTATATAAATAATAATTATATAAATAAAGAAAGAAATTATTCAACTGAAAAAAGAACTTATAGACAAAATTATAATAATAATTATATGATTATGGAAGATAATAAATTAGATCAAAATAATTATAAAAATATTGTTAATAAAAATAAATACATAACAAGAAATAATGATACTTATTTTAAAAATTCTAATATTAAAAATTATACATATGATAATAATATTAATAAAGACATGAATTATAATAATTATATATATAAAAATGATAAATACAAATAATTCTTGATATTAAATTATTTTAATTTCTTATTTATAATCAATTTTTTAATTTAAATAATTATTATTTAATATAAATATTTAATATTTAAATAATTAAATAAAATAAAAAAATTTGAATATTATTTTATAAAATTTTATCCTTAAATAAATATAATTTATATATTCTAAATAGTAAATATTAAAAAAATAAAATAACAATAAAAAAATATAATATTTACATTTAAATAATCTATGGGAAAAACACATTTTTTGATTTCATATTATTAATTACTTTTTCTGTAAGACAACTATTATTTAAAAAATTTTTAATTAATTTAGAACGGAAATTGTTAAAATAAATTTTTAAATTCTTAGATGAATGATTAAGTAAATTAAAAATATAATTAAAATTACAAGGTCTTAAATTATATGCTTGTTCATCTAAAATCATAAATAATTGCAAAATATTAAATTTTGAAATAAATCCTAATTTATCACTAAATAATTGAATTTCTGCTTGATCACCTCCATCTATTTTATTATTATTAATGAATAATTTTTGTTCACAACTTTTTTTAATTTTAAAATATTCATTTGCTTTTTTATTTAATTCACTTTTTTCATTAAAAATTATATCTAAAAAATTTTCTTCATTTTGAACTTTATTTAATTCTTCATATTCATCATCAGTTAATTCTTTTTCAAATTTTTTTAAATAATTTAAATTTATATTTTCATCATATATATTGATGTAATAATTTTTATTAGCTGTATTTAACATTATTGGATGAATCTCTTCAGGAGCACTATTAATTAAATAATATAAATAAATTCTTGTATAATGATGAGTTTCATGTAAAAAGATAATAACACTATTAACCATATTATATAAAATTATTAAATCAAAATATTCTTTATCATTAATATAAAATTCTCTTTTATCAAATGTTTTAGGATAATTTGATATATATAAAGATAATAAATTTTTTTCAGTCATTCCACAAATATGATCAATTGGAAAAGAATAAAATTTTATATCATTATTAAATAAATTTTCAACTATCTCTTTATTATCATATAAAAATTCGAATTTACTAAATTCATAATGATTGTTATATAATGTTTTATAAATATTTGAAGTTAAAATCAATTTTAAAAAATCAAAAAATAAATTTGAATATTGATTATAAATTGTATTTTTCATTCCATCATAATTTTGAGATTGAAAAAAAGTAATATTTGGAAATTGTATTGTTTTTTTTTCTGCGATTGTTAAAAGATTATATAATGAAAATTCATTATTAAAAATTAATTTTTTATTATTTATTATAATTTCATTATTACAATCAATACAATAAATGATATGATTTTTTGTTTTTTCTTTTGAATTTTTTAACATTTTTTCAATATTAAAATTTTGTCTAGGATTTTCCCCTAAAAAATTATAAAATATATTATAAAAATATTCATTATTTATCATAAGTTTTTCATCTAATAAAATACTTGTAAAAATAAATTGAAAAAACTCTATTTTTTCAAAATTAATATTTTCGGTGTCATAACTAAAATGGATTATTGAATTTTTTATAATTTTTTTAATTTTATTACTTTTTGAACGATAATGTGATTTTATTTTTTGGCATATTAATTGCATAATACATTTTATTTTCAATGGTATATTATTACAATATCCAATTGGTATTCCAAAATAGGTAAAATCCATTAATTTTAAATATTTTTTATGATTTTCAATGTTTTCTTCAAGATCTCTTAAAAATGAAATAAAATCTTTTATCCCGCTTTTTGGATAAAAATAAAATTCAATTAATTTTTTTTTATCAGTTTTATTTTTATTATATTTATAAAAAAAAAATTTTCTTTCTCTTCTAAAATTATTTTCTTTTATTTTTCTATAATAATAAATTTCATTTTTATCAATTATAGAAAGATTATATTTATTTATTTTATTAATTATAATATTTAATTCTTCATCATTTAATATTATTAAATATTCATTAAAAAATGTTTGAATCCTTGATAAATTATAATATGAATGATTTAATTTTATTATTTCATTTATATTATCCATAAAATAATTTAAAGCTTTTGATGTGATATAAGAATTAGTTGCATCTTGTAATAAAATATCTTCAATAATTTTTAATTTTATTTCTAAATCTCCTTCAAATTTATAGTTACATACTAAATAAAAATTATTTAAAATAGGATCATCTAATTTACTGATTTTATATTCAGAAATTGGAAAAACCTCTATTTTTCCTTTTCTCATTGGAATATATTCTTTTATTGAATCAAATTTAATATCGAAATCTAAAAAATCATCATTTATTTTCATTTAAAATATATTTAAAAGATGTTAAAATATTTATTTAAAACAAATAAATAAAAGAAAAAGAATTTAATAATTTTTAAATTAAAAAATATTAAATTTAAATAATATCAATTTAAATTTTTTTATTAAAAAAATACTAATTTTTATATAAAAATTTTTTTCATTTTTATATTTTTCATGGAATATATGAATATTAGTTTATAATTAAATCAAATAGATAATAAGATATATTTTTTATTTAATAGAAATAAATATTATTATTTATAAACAATACTTTTTTATACTTTTTTTTAATAAATTATTAAATTATATTTATTAAATAAATTAATAACTTCTGAATTAAATTAAAAAATAATGTCTTCCTCAGTTTATAGTTCTCATGGAAGTTCAGGAACATTTAATCCCTATCGACATGGTGTATTAATTGGAAATTATGTTGAAGATTCATTCGGTCGAGATTTAAGAGAAAAATATATAAATCAATCAAAAACACCAACTAACAAAAATTCAATTCCAATTAGCGAATTTTCTGATAAATATAGATATCCAAAAATAACAAAAGAAATGTTAATGAATCCTGGAAATGAATTAACAATGACATGTACTTCTAATTTTGATTTAGATATAGATTTTACAAGAAAAAACGTTAAAGATTTTATGGGATTGGCAAAAAAGAATAAATATGTTTTAGATAACAAAAATAATTTCTTACCAACTGAAGTTCAATGTGAATATTTAACAAAACAATATGAAAATGAAAAAAATAATATTACACCTCAAGATAATGTTTATGACCAAACTCAAAAAACATTAAAAAAATTCCATATGAAAGATACAATGGGTATATTATATAGTAGAAAAAATGGTTTACTTGGAAATTTATTATTTGGACATGGTTGTCAAAGTCAATTTAAAACTAATGAATATGCTTCAACTTATCATTTAGCTATGAATAAACATATTCCAACTGAAACATTTTATAGTAGTAAATATAGAGTAAATACACCATTTATGCATCAACCTAATCCTGTTGTTGATAATGGTGATTGGGGATTTAGAAAATTTAAAACATATGGACAATGTACAAAAAAATTTGATAAAAAAAAAGATGAATAAGAATAAATTAATTTTATATTTTTATATTTATTATTATATTAAATAATATATCAGATAAAAATAATATATTAAATAATATAATAAAAATAAAATTTGATTTAATATTATATATTATTTATTTTTATAAATAAATAATAATAAAAAACAATGATAACTCCTGCTAATACTGATATTAATAATATTATAATGACAAATAAATTAAAAAAAGCTTTAAAAAAAAAGAATAAATATCTTCCACCATTAACATTAGAGCGTCAAATAATTTTTGAAAATAAACCTAATTCACTAATATCTCAATTTTGTAGTAATATATCAAATGATATTATTAATATTACAAATTCAACACTTAAACCAATTTATGAAGCAAGAAAAAAAAAATTAGGTTTAATATCTCCATTAAAAACTGAAAATAATAAAGGTCAAAATGAAAATAATGAAAATAAAGTTAAAAATTCACCATTTTTAACTGAAGCAAATATAAATAATATGCAATCAACTGATAATTTAAGTAGTTTAATGAACGTTGATATATCAGTTCCAAATTCTTTATCATTAACACATACTTTAAATTCAAGAAAAAAACAAAAATTAGATAAATTTTATAGAAGAATTAGAACATATCAACCTCATATAGATTCAAATTGGAAATACAAAAATGGCTTAAGCACAAATTCAGGTTCAAAACTTGGAATTATTCCAGCTTTAATGAATAATATAGAATTTCAAACAAAAGTTATTCACGATAATGTTAGATTATTAATGGATAATGTTGGATATTATACAATGACAATCATTCCAAGAGAAAATTTTATTAAAGCATTTAAAAGTTTAACTATCTTTTCTCAAGCATCTTATAATAAAAGTTTAGAAGAAGCAATTGGAATATTTTTATTATTACCTCAATTAATATTGTTAGAGTTCTATCAATTTATTGAAAATTTCAATAGTGTTAGTGTTCCTAATAGAAAGCAATTTAAAGAAAAATATATTTTTGATGAAGTTGAATGTTTATATAATAATAATAATTTATTAAATAGAGTTACAGAATTTTTTACAAAATGTTTTGATGTTTATTTAACTTTAGTAAAAGAGGTAGATGGTATGTTATTAAAACCAAAACAATTTGAAAATGTTATAACAATATTAGAAAGAGGAAGATTTGATATTAGTAAAATTATTAGTAGTGGAGAAAATGCAATGAGATTATATGAAAATGATTTAAAATTAATTGATAAAGTTATAAAAACAGAACATGCATCTGAAAATGAAGAAGATAATAATAAATATAAATTTGAGGCACCAAAAAAAATGAATTTAACAGATAAATTACGTGCCCAATTTTTATTTAAAAAAAATGAAGAGAGACAAAGAATAATACGTATAAATAATGCTTTAAAAGTAGAAAATGATGATTATGATATTTATGATGAAGAAACTATTAAAAAAGAACATGCTGAAAATAAAGATAAATTTAAAACAATAATTAATTCAAAATTAGTGAATGATTTATTAGATTATATGAGAAAAGGTGTAAAAGAACAAATAAAAGATAGAAGAATTGAAAATGATATAGAAGGTATTCCAAAATTAGAAATATAATTTTTTATTTATTATTTCAATAATTATTGTTATTATAATTTATTAAATATTATATATTATAAAAATAATTATTTATTTTCTATAATAATTATTTCTTTTTAATTATAAAAACACGTAATAGCTTAATTAAATAATTAAAATTAATATATATTTAATTTAAAAAAATAATTAATATTATTATTTTTTTTAATAATGGATAAACCAATAAGAATATATACATATTTAAAACAAAGAAGATTATTTGAAAGACTTGATGTTTTGCCTTTCTTTTTTCTCCAAAGTATATCAATTATATTTTATTCAAATAAAAATTTAAATACTTTAATTAAAGGGATATTATTCGGTTGTTTAATGTTATTACAAGGGGTAACTTTTTTTTCAAAATTTTGGTCTGAAAGTCTTATGTCTAAAATATGTTATAAAATTGTTAATTCAATAGAAAATGCAAGTCATTGTCGTGTTGATGTAGTATCAAAAAAATTTAAAATGAATAATAGAACTAGTATATGTAAATTAAATAAAATAAATGATGTTATTTCAATGGAATTTGAAAAAATTTTATTGGTTTATGATAAAGACAAACAAACTTTTTTTAAACCAAAACTTAATTTAAAAGAACAATTAAAAACATATCTAAACGCAACTCCTTTACAAGAAAAAGAAATTCCTTTATTGCGTTCAAAATTCGGATTTAATCAAATGAAAATTCCAATTCCATCTTTTTTTGCTTTATATAAAGAACATATTGTAGCACCTTTTTTTGTTTTTCAATTATTTTGTATATTATTATGGGTATTTGATGATTATGGATTACATTCATTCATCACATTATGTATGTTATTATTTTTCGAAGCAACTGTTGTTGGGCAAAGAATTTTTAATTTAGCCACTTTACGTAATATGAGAGTTCCTCCTTATTATATATTTGTATATAGAGATAATAAATGGAAAAAAATCCCTTCAAGTGAATTAATTCCCGGGGATATAGTAAGTGTTTTAGATGGAAATAATTATGAAAGTATAAAAGAACCAGAAGATGAAGACACAAAAAGAAATTTTGTTATACAAATATTAAAACGATTAAAAGATGCAAAAAAAAAGGCTGAAGAAAAATATAATAAAAAAAGTGTTAATACTGTTATAAATAAACATAAAGAAAAAGACCCTTCTCCTTTAAGTTGTGATATGCTTTTATTATGTGGTTCAGCTATTGTAAATGAAGCAATGTTAACTGGAGAAAGTGTACCTCAAATTAAAGATAGTGTTACAAAATTAGACTATGAACATGATAAAATATTAGATATTAAATTACATCATAAAAATTGTATATTATTTGCTGGAACTAAAGTTGTAAAAGTATCAAAAAATGAAGAAAATGAAAAATTACCTGAAGGAATTAAAGAATATCCTCCTAATAATGGTGTAATATGTATGGTAATAAAAACAGGATTTAATACAGCTCAAGGAAAATTATTAAGAACTGTTATGTATTCAAGTGAAAGAAATAAAGGAGGTGATAGTATAGAAGCATTTATTTTTATAGCAATTTTATTAGTAATAGCACTTATTGCCTCTTATTATGTTTTAATTGATGGATTAAAACGTGAGGGAAAATTAACATATAAACTATTATTACGATGTATAATTATTATAACTAGTGTGGTTCCTGCCGAATTACCAATAGAATTAACATTAGCTATAAATAATTCTTTAGTATTTTTACAAAGTAAACGAATTGTATGTATAGAACCATTTAGAATTCCTTTTGCCGGGAAAATAGATATATGTTGTTTTGACAAAACAGGTACACTAACAAAAGATGAATTTATTATGAAAGGATTAATAAAACCAAATGATAATAAATTCTCAAATCCTTATGATAGTGATGAAACAATATTAAGTGTTTTATTAGGATGTAATAGTTTAATTTCCATAAATAATAAACCAATAGGTGACCCAATTGAATTAGCAATATTTAAAGAATCAAGAGGAAAATTTGTAAAAGATGAAATAACATGTGATAGAAAAACTAGAATACTTCCAATTAGAAAATATCAATTTGACTCAAATTTAAAAAGAATGACTGTTTTAGCAAAAGTTTATAGTGGAATTTTAGTAAAAGAATGTTATAATAGAGTTTTATGTAAAGGTGCACCTGAAATAATAAAACAATTAATAAAAGATGTACCCCCTGATTATGATGAATCTTTTAATCATTGGGCAAGAATGGGTTATAGAATTTTAGCTTTGGCTCATAAAGATGATAATTCTTTTTCTTATAACACAAAAAGAGAAGAATTAGAAAAAGATATGATATTTGATGGATTTGCAATTGTTGAAACACCTTTGAAAAAAAAGATTGGAAAATATATAGATGAACTTATAAAAAGTAAATATGATGTATGTATTATAACCGGAGATCATTTTTTAACTACTAGTAAAGTTAGTAGTGATTTAAAATTAGGACCTGAAAAATTTGTTTATTTAAAGGTAGAAGATAAGAATATGAATTGGTATGATTTAGATAATAAATTAATATCAAAAACAAATACAATAGAAGATATAAAAAAATTATCTAATGAATATACATTAGGAGTTACAGGTAAAGAAATAGAAAATTGTGAATTAAATGTTAATTTAGAAAATAAACATTTAATAGCTCAATATATAAAATTATTTTGTAGAGTTAGTCCTGCTCAAAAAGATGATATAATAAAAGATTTAATTAAATCAGGAAGAAATCCTTCAATGTGTGGAGATGGGTCAAATGATGTAGGTGCATTAAAAAGAGCAACAATTGGAGTGGCATTACTTAATATAGAAGAAACCGTTCATCAAAAAAAGCAACCTTTTAATTTATTATCATTTGATGATGATACCATTAAAAGTGGTGATGTGACATCAGCTGCTCCTTTTACTAGCAAAAGTGGTTCAATAAAATGTATAAAAAATATTTTCATTCAAGGTAGATGTACTTTAGTTGTAACATTTCAAATGTATAAAATTTTAGCTTTAAATTGTTTATTAACAGCTTATTCATTGAGTGTTCTTGCTTTAAAAGGAGTAAAATTTTCAGATTATCAAAGTACTTATATGGGATTTGCTGTATCAATATTTTTTTTAATGTTAAGTAGGGCAGTGCCTTTAAAAAATTTAAATGAAAATAAACCACCAAATACAATTTTTACAATAAGTGCAATTATTAGTATTGTTGGTCAAGCAATTGTGGATTTAATTGCAATGTTATTAATTATTAAATATACTGAAATTATGGACCCTATTAGTATTGCAGAAGTTAAAAGTTTGGATGAAGATTTTTCTCCAACTTTAATGAATACAATTATGTTTATATATCAAATGATAAATCAAACTATTACTTTTGTTGTTAATTATCAAGGTGAACCTTTTATGGAAAATATGAGTAAAAATTCAGGATTAAAAAAATTTTTATATATTATAATTGGATTAACTTTAGTAATTATTTTTGATTTATATCCTCAATTAAATGAAACATTAGAACTTTTACCTTTACCTGATGATATTACTTATAAATGCACTTTAATTGGAATAATGGTTGTGAATTATATATTATGTTATTTGCTTGAAAATTGGAAATATGTTTTTGGATTTTATATAAAATAAAATTTTTATAAAGTTTTATTTATATTATAATAATTAAATAATATTTATAAAAAATAATTCACAATATTTAATAAATTTATATTTATTTATATATTGTTTTTCAGTTTATTTATTTATTTTTTTTTTCTTCTTTTTCCTCTTCTTCTTTTTCTTCTTTATTATTATTATTATTAAAATTTTTTTCTAATTTTTTGTTTTTTTTTATTAAACCTTTTATACCATAATTATCTTTATT
>JAEEGK010020010.1_pt1 | contig 14283 bp, 5 predicted proteins | sample 8958771 | NCBI WGS metagenome assembly JAEEGK01 (sample SAMN16246547, study PRJNA631951) | gut metagenome | biome: gut microbiome; feature: rumen; material: SC-attached | host: Bos | place: Iran: Karaj | collected 2018-10
TTAAACTACATTAGGTATATTCTATTGGCTAGTAGAGGAATATACCATATGGCCCAGTCGTCTAGTGGTTTAGGACCCAGGTCTCTAAAACCTGTAAGCGGGGTTCGAATCCCCGGTGGGCTAGTTAAGCCGATATGGAGTAATAGGTATCTCAACAGATTGCTAATCTGTCCTACCATCTTGGTAGTCTGCGTTCGAATCGCGGTGTCGGCGTAATAAGGTAAGATGTCCGAGTGGTTTAAGGAGCTTGTCTTGAAAACAAGAGAACAGAAATGTTCCGTGGGTTCAAATCCTACTCTTACCGTTTAAAGGGAAGTAGTGTAATGGTTAACATGTCGGTCTCCAAAACCGAGGCTCTGGGTTCGAGTCCTAGCTTTCCTGTCTGAAAGGAGAAATGAGCAATGAAAGAATTTCCAACTAGTAATAATAATTATAAAATTAAATAGCCTACAACTCAAGCAGATTATTTTTTTATTGAATAGGAAGTTATTCCAGATACAGTAGAAGAAATAATAGTCTATTCTCCTGTTAGAAATAGACATGTTTATTCTACAATGTCATATAGTAATAGTAATAATAAGTGATTTTTTAAAAAATATAATAATATAATAAATATATAAAAAAAAATAATAAAAAATTAATAAATAATAACCCCTAAAACTATTTGTGATTAATAATAAACAATAAATAAAAATAATAACAATTATTTATCTTATTCATAGGTTTTCAAAAAAAAAAAAAAAAATATTTGTTTTAATTATTTATTTATTTATTTATTTATTATTGAGTGAGAAGAACATTTTTTTTATAAAATATTACTTTTATTATAATTTTTAATATATAAAATAATAAAATATAAAAAATTGAGAAGATAAAGAATAAATTACAATTAGTTTGAAAATTTTTAATTTTTTCTATTTAACATTACAACCTTTTGTTTACTTTTTGTATGTTTCCAGCATTAAAATTTAAAAGAATATAAATTTATTATAAAAATTTATTTAATTGAAATAAATTTTTTATGTTTACTTATAATTGGTTTTGAATTTAAAAAATATTAATAGATTTTGAGAAATTACAATTTTGGTAAAAATTTTTTTGTGTAATATATATTTATAATTTTATATACAAGTAAAAAACAATTAATGATATTATAATTTTATTTAAGAAAAAAAACTAATATATTTAAAATAATAAATTGTTATTTTTATTAAATTATATTAGTTAAAATAAAAATGGGAAATTGTGTGAGAAGAGAAGTTGGATTTGAAATTGATGAAAATCCTGAAGCTTTAATAGGACAAGAATTAATTAGAAAAATAGGAGACATGAAAAATTCAGCACAAATTCAAAATGAAGTACCAGAACAAGATTTAAATAAATTAGATATATATAATCAAAATTATTTTGAAACTCCACAAAATGAAATTGACAATAAATTAAGAAATAAAAGTAAAAAGAGACCTGAAAGAGAAAATTTTAATGATGATTTTAAACCTATTTTACATATTGATTCTGATATTGATTTAAATAAAAATAATAATATTAAAAATGGTGATAACTATAATGGAAAATTAAAAAATAAAAATAATAATGGTATTAATTATAAAGATTTTAATAATGATTATAATAAACCTGTAATTTCAAATAAAAAAAATAATTTTGATAATAAAATTCTTCCTGAAAATATTGATATGAATAATGATGATTTTGATAAACCATATGATTTAAATAAAAATTATAAAAAGAATAATTTTGAAAATGATGATGATGAAATTAAAGAAAATGAAATAAATAATAAATTTAAAAAAGAAAATAAGTTAATAGAAGAAAATAATTTAATTAATAAAAGAAATAATAAATTATTGGAAGAAAAGAAAAAAGAAGGAGAAATTAATTCCGAAAATGATGAAAAGAATAATAATTATATAAATGAAATAGAAGAAAAAAAAAATATTTTTGGAGAAATTAATTCTGAGGATGAGAAAAATAGTAATAAAAATAACGATATTATCGATGAAATAAATCCTAAAATTAATAAATTAAGAGGAAATAAAAAAATTGATGATGAAAATGATAATTTAATAGGAAATATAAATAATGATGATGAAAATAATAATTTAATAGGAAATATAAATAATGATGATGAAAATAATAATTTAAGAGGAAATAAAAACATAAGAAAAGATAATATGATTAAAAATAACTCAGATAATGAAAATTATAATATAAGAGGAAATAAAAATATTTTGGATAATAATCAAGACAAAAAAAATGAAGAATATGATATATTAGAAGATTTAAAAAAAGAAAGAGAAAATTATAATGAAGAAGGAAATGAAGATAATATTTTAAATGATTTAAAAAAAAATAGAGATGAAAATCAAATAAATGAAAATGATTATGATAATAATAAAATTCAAAATGAAATTAATACTAATGAAATAGAATATCCTGAAGATTTTTATCAAAAACCAGGTTCAGGTTTTAATAGAATTTATTTAAATTCATTTAAAAATAAACGTAATACAAAAACTTTAATAAGAGAAGATGATAAACTTAAAGAAGATATTCTTGACCTTTATGTTTAAAAAAATAGTTTTTATTTTTAAAAAAAAATAAAATTAAATATAAATAAAATAATATATTATTAAAAGGTATTATTATTAAAATGTCAGTTAAAAATCCTTTAAGAAATTTTGGAGAAATAAAATCAAATAAAATAAATGTTTCACCTTCATTTGAATCAACAAATTTTTCAATTCAATTAACAAGAATTAATAAAATGTTAGAAGAATCTATATTAAATTTTACAAAAAGATATTTAATAATTTCTACTGAATTAGAAGAAATGAAAAGAGAGTTTATTGGGCAAGTTAGTTTAGTAAGTGAATATTTAAATTTAACAAAAAAAGAAATAAGAAATGAAAAATATGAATCATATAATCAAGTAATTTATTCAAATATTTCTAATATTCCAATTATGCCTAATTATGAAAAAAAAATGCTTTTAAGAGCAGAAAAAAAAAAAGAAAATAAAAATTTTTATAATAGAAATAATTTAACTGTAAGTCATCATACTAGAATTAATTCATATGTTACTCAAAGAAATCAAACTATTAGTTCAATTAATTCAAATCTTAATGATCCAAAAAAATTAAAATCTAATTCTGCAAAATTTTTAAGAGAAGATGTTGATGTTTATAAAAATCATAGAAATAAAATTAACATTAATAAAAGACAAAGTATTAAAAATGATATTATATCTTTAAATAGTTATCATATGAAAAAAAATGAAATTTTAGATTCTTTATCAGATAATCAATCTAAAGCAATTTTATTATTAATTAATTCTAATATTTTACATTATGAAGATAAAATTAAATTATTATTTACTAAAAAGAAAATATTTAATCAAATTAAACCAAAAGATATTTTAAATGATGAATTAAGTATTATTGAAAATAAAATTCAAGTATTAAATAAAAAAAAAGAAATAAATGAAGAAGATATGAAAATAATTAATAAAATAACTTCTTATCCATCAAAAACAGCAAAAACAGGATTAAATTACTTAACATCTGAAAGAGAAAAGGAATTAATGAATAATGATAATGATGTTAATAAAACATTAATAAAAATGATATATATTTGTCTTGGTGAAGAATTTTCTTCTAATAATATAAAAGAAGGTTATGAATATTTATTTAATAAATATCATGTAAATTCAGTTAAAAATTTATTTTTAGAGATAATATATAATAAAGTATTTAATAATTACTTAAATGAAAAGAATATAAAAAAAATTGAAAAAATAATTAAACATATTTCTGAAAATAAAACTTTAATGACACATAGTCTTATGAATAATATAAATAAAACTTTTAATTATGTTTGTTTTTCATTAGATGAAATATGTGAATTTTTAAAAAAAATTAAAGGATTAAATAAAGAAATGAAAAATAAGATAAAAATTGAAATTCAGTTAAAAACATTAATTGAAGAGGAAGAAAAAATTAGAAAAAAATTAAAAGATTAAAATTATATGAATGCTTATTTAAAAAAAGTATAGATAATTAATTATTTCTTTGAATATTTAAATAATTATTATTATTGATTTTTGAGATTAATTTTCTTAATAATATATAATAATTTAATTAATAAACAACATAATTCTAATCTTTCATTTGATAATTTGTTTTGTGTTTCAACATAATAAATGATATTGATAATATATTTTATAATTGTTTCAGTTTCTTCCTCAATTTTATCTTGATTTAAATCTTCTATAAAATTTATCATAATATTTACTAAATTTTTAAATAAATAATTTATATCAAATAATCTACAATCTATATTTAAATTTTCTTTTTTAAGATAAAAATTTATTATATTTAATTTTTGGTCAATTTTTAAATCATACAAAAATTTTGGTTGAGTAAAAGTTTCATCGAATTGAAAAAAATTTAACTCATTATCAGGAGAATTATAAAATCCTTTTTGGCTTTCTAATATAGAAATTCTTTTTATTAAAGTAAATAAAATTTCATTAGGAAATATATTTTCATTTGTGAATTTATTTAACATTGGATAATAAAAATTTATATAAGTTAATTTTTTAGTTGTTAAATTTTTATTATTTGCATCTTCTAATAATCTACAAAATATATCACACATTAAAGAATAATATTTTCTAAAAATAAAATAATGTTGTGTAAAAATACTTGTTAATAATGGATAAAGGAAATTTAAATCTTTTGCATTTAATAATTGAATTGAAAGACAAAATAATATTAAAATACATGTACAAATAATATCACTATCATCTAAGGTATGTTTATCAATTGCATTTTTTTCAATTAAATTTTCAATATCATTTATTTCAAATGATATAATTTTATTTTCTATTAATTGTTTATAATGTGGGAAAATTTTTATTAGTTCTTCAATTTTTTGATTTCCAATAAAATTTATATATAACATTAAAATTTCATTGTTTAAATTATAACTTATATATTTTAAATTATTGAAAGAATTAATAAATTGTTGTCCTTTTTCTTTTATTTCATATGTTTTTCCTATATATTCAAATAAATATCTCTTAAATTTTTTCTCTAAATTATTATAATAATATTCATCAAATAATTCAAAATTAATATTTAAATTTTGTTTTGAATTTTTTATATTACTTAAATATAAACTATCAATATTTTCTAAAAAATTAAATGAATCAGTGAAACAATTTTCAATTGATGGTTTAAATTTATTATTTAATAATGAAATATATTCTTCAGTAAAAGAAAAAGGAATTTTATATAAATCAATAGTTTCATATGATTGAATAAATCTTGAAACAAAAGAATCAAATTTCATTGTATCTTTCATTTGTGTTAAAAAAGTTTTTTCTTCAGGAAAATAATTATATTTTTTAAATTCTTTATCAAACTGTATTGTTCCTGCGTCTAAAATTTTAACTATATAACACAAATTTTGATAAAAATAAATTGAAATTTTTAATATAAATTGATAAAATTCTTCTTGAATTTCTCTATTTCTTGATTTAATATTTTCATCATAATCCAAAAATTTTGTTTTATTTTGATTTTTTAATTTTAATTTGAATTCTTCTAATTTATTATATAATTTTTTAATAGACACATTTAGAATATTTTTTTCTTTTTTTGATATTCCTCCTGATTTACAATATTTTTTAACAGTATTTAAAATAATATCATTTTTATTATTTTTATTATAAACAACACCTTTATCAAGATCAATTAAAATATGATTTTTAATATGATTACATTTTTTAATTAAATCAGCATCATAATTATCATTAACACCAATCATTGAACTAAAAGTCTTTCCAACAAAAGGTGAATTTTCATTCATTAAAGTTTCAAAAGATACAGAAGCATTTATCCAATAATATTCACTATCATTCAAAGGATAATTTAAATTAATAAATGAATAAATTATTAAACTTAAATATTCCATATTTTTACTAAAGAATATTATATCTTTTTCTAATAAAGTATAAATAAATATTTCAACTATTACAGAACTTGAAAGATTATTTAATAAAATTTTTGAAAGATTACATTCAAAAATAGGATAACCAGATAATAAATCAAAATGTATTTTTGGTAATAATTTTTTAATTGAACCACTTTGTCTTTCATTAAATAAATTTTGATTCATAAAATTTTTTTTATAAGCTTGATTAGTATATGTTGTAGCTCTTAATGTTGGAGCTTGAATGATATCTTTTTTATTAAAATCGATTTCAATATTTTGATTAATAGGTGATGGAGTAAAGGCAATAATATTATATAATATTATCTCAATAGGAATATTAATTTTTTTATTAAATAATTCTTTAACAATTTCTATTAAATTCAAAAAAGAATAAAAAAAAGGATATTCTGAAATAATACAAAAACAACAAGGAAAAAATAAAATTGTTTTTTTATCTTCTATATAATATTCTTTATAAAATATATAAGCTAATCCATTAATAGATTTTTTACTATTTTTTCCATCATGAGGATTACTATTAAATACAACTGAATAATTTATTGGTTTATTTCTTTTTTCATTATTAATTGAAACATATAAATAAGGTTTATTAGGAAAAATCATTTCAATTATTTGTTCATTATCAAGTGATATTTTTGAATAATTACTTGAAATATCATTTAATATAATTGGATATTCTAATAAAGGAAATTCATATAAATTTAAATTAGAATTAAAGTTATTTTGTTCCATAAATGATAATGATTCTGTATTTTTTCCTTGATTTTGATTATGATTTTTAATACTTGATAAATAACTTTTTATTGGTTTTTCATAACCTATTATTAAAAATTTATCAATTAAATATTTATCTTTTCCATGAAAAGGATATTTTTTTGCTTTTTCTTTTAAATTTGTTTCTGGGAATAAATTCATTTTTTTTTGAAAAATTAATAAACAAAACAAATATTTAATAATATTATTTATTAATTAAAAAAAATTTAAATAATTGATTTTTGTTGAAAAATAGTAATTTGATTTTCTTCATTTCTTTCTTCTGTTTTATAAGAAGGAGGTTTTAATTCATATTTACTTCTTTTAGGTTTTGTTTTAAATCTATTCCAATTTTTAACTCTTTTATCTCTATAATTATCCCATTCTTTTTTTCTTTTTAATTCCTGTTGTTCTTTTTCTTTTTCAGCTTCTTCTAAATCTCTTTCTCTTTTTTTATAAGCAAATTTCATTTTTTCAGAATATGCTTTTTTATCTTCAATTTCTTGAATAATTGTTTTCATCATTTCTCTTACTTCATCATCAAAAGTATCTTGAGGTAAAAAATTTAATCCTTTTGCTTTTCTTATTTTATTTTCTTTTTCTCTTTTCATTTCAACTCTTTCTTTTGATTCTCTTAATATTCTTTTAAAATATTGTTTTTTATCTTCATTCATTAAAGTTTTAAAAGCTTCATCTAAAATATGAAAAGCTTCAGAAGATTTTTCTTCTTTACATTTATCTGGATGAATTAATAAAGATAATTCTTTATATTTTCTTTTAATTTGAGAATCATTTGAATCAAAACTTAATTGAAGAACTTCATATGGATTTATAAATTTTGTATTTATTATTCTATTTATGTGATATTGTGCATTATTTTTTTCATCTTTTTCTTCTTTGTTTGTATTTATTTCTTTATTTTTTTCCATATTTTTTTTTAAATAAAAATAATAAAATGAATTTAATGCCTGAATATGAAAATTTCGAAAATGAAATAAATTTTTGGGATGATATAAATAATTATAATGATATTATTAATTCTAGACTTAAAACTCAATCTAATTCTTTCATTAAGAAAAAAATTAATAAAAAAACAAATATTCAAACATTACAAAAATTATATAATAAATATGATTATTTAATTAAAGAATATGGAAATAACGAAAAAAATAAAACTATAGAAACTCAAATATCAAATAAAAATAAGAAAAAAAGTTATTGGGAAATATTATATGAAGCTGATAAGATAAGAAATAAAAAATTAGAATTACAAAGAAAAGAATATGAGGAATTAAAATTATCGAATGAATTAAAAGAATGTTCATTTCAACCTAATATAAATTTCCCAAATAAAAATAGAAAAAAAAATATTTTAAATAATTCTTCAATATATGAGAGAAATATAAATTGGTTAATAAATAAAAAAGAGAATTTAGTGAAATATAAAAAAAAAAATGTTGATTGTTTGAAAAATTCATTTAATTATAAACCAAATATTAATAATATAGATGATAAATATATTGAATCTTTATTTAATGAAGAAAATAATATTGAAAATTATCCTGAAAATGCCTCATATTTAATTAGACAATATAATGTGAGAAATAATAAAAATAATAATAAGAAAAATCATTCTTTAGATAATTCTTATTTTATTCAAACGTCACATTATACTGGGAAAGATTTAGGGAAAAAAATTACTAATCATGATTTTAGTTCATTTAAAACACGAATTCATAATGAAATTCAAAATATTAAATAATAATTAATTTATAAATAATAAATTATATTAATATATTTAAAAAAAATTATTTTTATTTGAACTTTTTAAAAAAATAATTATTTTGACTATATATATATTATTCAATTTTTTTAAATTTAATATTTAATTAATCACAAATATGGAGGGCAATGATGGTAATTTATATATATATATTATTATTCTTTTCTAACTAAATAGAAGCAAATAATCAAAATTTAATTCAAATTGAAAATAATATATCAGAAATAAAGCAAAAATTAGACAATAAAGGTAAAAAAATTTTTAAAAATTTAGATTATCAAAACATAAGTAATATTTTCAATAGCTTGACACTTGGTTTTGAAAGAATAAAACCACAAGATAGATGGCCTTTTTACAAAAAATTAATCCCAACTTTTAATGAAAATATGAAAAAATTTTTATTAATGGATTCAACTTATAAAGATAAGATAGATAGAAATATTATTCAAGTTAAAAAGTTAATAATTGACTTTTATCCAAAAAACACTTTCAATAATGAAGTAAATATAAATGATAATTTAATAAAAGAAATTTTTGATATTATGAAAGAACTTTTAGAAAAAGATATTGAAGAAATTGGAATAAAAGTTAAAACATATTTAAATGACTGTTGCAGAGAAAAATCATTTCAAATATTTGCATTTAAAACTATATTAAATTATGTGAATACTTCTTTAAAATCAATAAATGAAATATTTGAAAAAAATATGAAAAGAGATTCTTCAAAAGAAAATATTATTAGTAATTGTTCTTTTAAAGTTATTTCTGATTTAACATCATATTCTGCTTTTTTTTATCAAAGTATTTATCCAAATCATCAATTAAATAATTTAAAAGAAGTGTTTAAAGGAGATATTGAAGAATATAAAAAAAATATTAAAATGTTATTAAATAATTATATTCCAAGAAATGATAATATAATATATACAAATGAACAATCACATTATTTTGAAGATTATTTAATTTTACTATGTAAAGGGATATGTTGTTATTTTTTTTTTAAAAGAATTGGATTAGAAATTGTACAAATTCCAGATTTAATTAAAACTATGAAATTTATTTTGGATAATACTTCAATGAGAGATACAACAAAAGATATTTATAATTATTTTCTTTTATTAAGAGAATCACCTCAATTTGTTGAAGAAAGGGAATATTTTCTTAATGAAAATAATTTTCTTCAGAAAGGATTACAATATACTGATACAAATCAAAATGAAGTTTATAAATTAATTTTAAAATATCTAGATTTAATTAAAAAAAAAAATGTATATACAATGAATGAAAGAATGAAAACATTAGAAAAATTAATTTATAAATTAAATAATTACCATTTAAATTTTGAAATAAAACTTCAAATTTTAATTCATATATCAAGTTATCTTGAACATTTCATAAAATATAATGTAATACAAGAAATATATTCTTTAGTTGATTTATTATTAAAAGAATTAAATTATTTTTTTGAATATTTGGTTAAATTAACATATGAAAGAGATCAAGCAATGTATTTTTTAAAAGAAGGAAAAAAGAAAAATAATAAAAAAGAATATTTATATAGAAATATGATTGAAGTTGATTTTAAAGAATCTAATAATGATAAAAATCAACCTACTTCAATTTTATTTGATATTTTATTATCAAATGAATATGATAAATATTCAATGATTGAAGAAGAAAAAAAATTAGGAGAAGTTTTCAATAAGACAATTGAAATTTTAAAAAGTCTTTCAAAAATATTTTTAAGTAAATTTCATTCACCAAAACAAAATATTCTTCAAATTAGAACTCAACAATATCCTCAAAATACTTTACAACAACAACAAAAAAAAAAAACAGATGATGAAATTTTAGATTCAGTTAAATATTATAATGAAATTAATATAAAGAGTAAGTATTTGTCCAAAATATTTTATAATTATTTACTTTTATATGAATTATTGTATAAAAATCATAAACATCCTAAAGAAGAAAATAGTGAAAATTTAATTGAAACAATGATTATTGATATATATATTAATTTTCCTCCTTCTCTTTGCATTTCAATTTTTAAACAATCGATGGATAAAATATTTAAATTAATACTATTAAATTCTCAAGTTTGTAATAATAGTTGTTGTATAAGTACATTATTAATTGATAATATATTTAAATATAAACAAAATAATGAACCAGCAATAAATAATTTAAAAAAAGATTTATTTGAAGTTTATTTTGATTATTTTAGTAGAAAAATTTATGAAATAGGGAATTTTAAAGAAGAATATGATATAAATTATTCTCAAAATAATGCATATTTATCATATACAATAACTACAATGAAACAATTATTTAAATATATTCTTTATTATTCATCAGAAGATTATGTAAAAAGTAAAATAACAACATTATTAGTTAATTGTATTCTCTTATCAAAAAATTCACAATATTTTGGAAATTATATTTATATTATAAGATGTTTATTTAAATATTTAAATTTAAATGATAGAAATAATCCTTCACAATATGAATTTCATAGAGAAGGATTACATATAGTTTATGGTGTAATGAAATATATGATTAATTTTAAAGAAGCTTATCCTTTTCTTAAAGAAATGATTACTGAAATTATAATGATTCTTCCACTTAAATTTAAATATTTAATTGATTTTACTCATTTAATTTTTCCTTCTATTATAGATTCTTTAAGTATGACTCCTGAAATTATACCAATTGGATTACAATTTTTAGAACAATGGATGAATGCTTTATTTCATAAACCTGAAAATGTTAAACCTTATCTTCAGAAAAATATTCTTCAATTAACAACATTATTAACTAGTCATTTATATAAAAATCTAAGTATTTCATTAAATTCACTTAAATTATTATCTAAATTTGGAGGAAAAAGTAGAAATTATTTAGAAGATAAAGGAATAAATTCTAAAACATGTCCAACTCATATTATATTAATAAATTTAATTGAAAAAAATTCAAATAAAAAAATTGATTTTATATTAGATTATTTAGTTGATATTTGTGTAAAAATTTCATCAAAAAAGTTAAATATAGTTACAGTTAGATTAAGTTTAATAATATTAAAACATTGTTTTATGACATTTATTGATCCTGTAATAGATTATAATTATATTTTAAAAGTTAAAAAAGATATTATTAATAATATTATTCCAAATGATGAAAATTTTAATTCAAAAGGTTATTTTAGAAATATTAATGAAAATGAAGAACAAGTTAAAATTAATACTATTCAAAGACATTGTGAACATTTTGTTCTTGAAAAAATTTTAAGAGGATTATTTATTTGTTTTACTTCAAGAGATATTGAAAATGAAACAAAAGATTTAATTAAATTTATAGCTGATTATTTTGTTATGGCAATGATTGCAAAAGATAAAAATAATAAAAATATGCATTGTTTTGAAATTGATCCAATGACAATATTTGATACAACTTTTGAATTTTTATTTACATATAATCCAACAGTTTTAAGAAATCCTAATACAATGTGTAGAACCTTATCACAAAAATTTTTAATTAGAATTTTAGATATAATTGAAACAATATTTGATAAAGATTATAAAATAATACAACATTTAGAAATAATTGATATTATGTTTCTTAAATTTTTAAATTCATGTTATAATAATGAATGGACTAAAAAAGGTGTTGGATTAAGATTAATTGAAATTGTAATAAATAGATTTCCAAAATATATTACATATAAATATATTAAATATTTATTTAGAACAATATCAACTGTTGCTTCAAGTTATTCTAATTTAGTTAAAATTAAATTTCAAAATGATTGTGTTAAAATTATAGAAGATTTATGTAATTCTTTTATTGTTGATGATCCAAATTATCAAAGATTAACAAAAGAAATGCTTGATATGAGTACAATTAATGATGAAGAATTAAATAATGCAAAAAATAACTTTATAATGATGTATAATTTTGTTAAAATTGCTTTGAATGAAATAATTGATAATATTAATTCTAATAGTCATTATGAAATTAAAGTTTTATCAATTTTAATTCAAAGAATTTATAAAAGTCAACCTTTAAAAAAAAATTCTTTCATTTTATTTAATTTAAATACAGAAAAAATTTCATTATATGATTTATTAGAAATATATAATAATAGTCAAAAAGAATTATTAATTGAAAATATATTTAAAAATAAATCAAAATCAGATAATGAAGATATAGAAATGAAAAATTCTTTTGATTTAAATATTGATAATTCAGAAACAAAAATAAATTCAAAAATTTTTGAAATGATATCTGCATTAAATATAAGATTAGGATTAATAGAAAGTAATTTTAATCCATTAACTGCAAATTGTTTAGGAATGATTTTTGTATTTAAATATTGTCCTAAAAATATTGTCCATTATATTTTTTCTAATAATGCTCATTTTGATCTATTTATAAATATGATTCAAACAATTTATGAAACATTATTATGTGATTTATATATGAATATTGAAGTTACAAAGTATATTAAAAAAGAAATGTTTTTATTAAAATTTAAACATATATTTATTGAAAAATTATATCTTGATAAAAAATTGTCTTTCACTTTTTATTTAGATGATGAAAAAATTGCTTTTAAAAATAAAATTGATAGTAAAATGATAGAAGAAGTTGAAAAATATATTGAAAAAAAAGATTCTTTAGAAATAAATGAATATAATCAAAATGATTCATTTATACCTGAAATATTTCCAATTCTTTCAGAAAAGATGAAAATGATTAAATCATATATCAAATTATTAAAATATATTTTTATAAATGAAGATATTAAAAATAATCTTTTATTAGATGAAGAAAAAAATAAAATATTCATAGCAAAAAAGTTAAATTGTTTAAAATTAATTAAAAATTATTTAATAAATAGAGAAGAAGATAAAATATTAAATGCTTCAAATAAATTTTTATATAGTGTATTAAATACTGATTCTAAATCAAAAATGTATTTTATGAATAATGATGATTTAAAAAAATATATTAAAAATTCTCTTGAAAATTTCAAAATTGGACAAAATGCAAGAAATTTAGATTCACTTATTTTTTTATTTAAATCAATTATTTATGATGATATATTTGATATTTTAAAAAAAAAACTTGATGAATTTAATACTTATGAATGTACTGATTCTGCTCTTATCCAATTTTATGCCTTTATTTCTTTATTTACTTATTATCCACCTGAGAGAGTAAGAACAATTAGTACATCAATTTTTGAAAATTTTCTAAACAAATTTAAAATTCTTTATACCAATAAAAATTTTAGTTCATTTCAAAATTCAAAATATAAAAAGAAAATAATAAAACTATTTTCAAATATAAAAGAAAATTTTGCACAATTTATTTGCATTAAAATAGATAATAAAGAGAATGATGAAAATTTTGTAGAATTTTTTAAAAGTATTATATTAAATGAAAGAAGTTATATAATAAGAGAAACTGTTTTTATTCATTTAAATGTGAAATTAAGTTCTTTAATAATTCAAATAGAACAAAATAAATATGTACATTATTTTCTAAGATATTATCTAAAATACATTTTATTAATTATAAATAAGTCACCAAAATTATTAAAGAAAGATGATTTTATGAAAAAATTGAATAAGTATTATTTATCGTTAATTAAGCTATTATCCAATACAGACAGAATTATTGAAGAATATATTAAAATATTGAAA
>JAEEGK010020011.1_pt1 | contig 14282 bp, 11 predicted proteins | sample 8958771 | NCBI WGS metagenome assembly JAEEGK01 (sample SAMN16246547, study PRJNA631951) | gut metagenome | biome: gut microbiome; feature: rumen; material: SC-attached | host: Bos | place: Iran: Karaj | collected 2018-10
CTTTAAAATAATAAGAATTTTAATCAATGAGCAAAAATAAAAATAAAAATAAAATTTAGTGTATTAGGCGGATTTAGGGAATTTTTTAATTTTTCAAAATCGCATCTTCCTAATCCACTAGAATACGACAATTATAAGTTTATTCAAATTGGTATTTTATATTAGATTTTTAAAATAAAATCAAATTATTAAGCTTCATTTTTTTTAATTATTTTAACAATATAACCACTAGGTGAATTAGCATTTATAGTCATGAATTTCTCAATTCCTTCTTTTTTAAGATATTTTTTAGTGAGATATTTTATATATTTTTTAGAAAATTCCAAAGTGCTTTCAACTTGAATAGTAATATTATTTTTATCGGAAATATTTATTTTAATTGATTCGCCTAATTTTCCTTTGAGACCATTTAATTTCATATTTAATTCTAAATATTTAGAAACACTTTCTAATGTTAATAAATTATTAGAAATTGGAGCACTAAAATCTATTGTATATTTTTTATATTTTTTTGTCTTTTGTCTTGTTTCTGGTTTTTGTTCACTCATTTTTATTTATTTTTAATTTATTGAATTAATAATAAATTTCTTAGAAAAATAAATGAAATAATAAATAATTTTTATTTAATTTGTCAATTTAATTTAATTCTAAATTAAATTAAATTAAAAAATTAACTAAAACATATGAATCCTTTTCCTTTTCAAAATTATTCAAATTCAATTAATCCTCAAATAACAAATAATTTTTACATAATTCAAAATCAAAAAAGAGATACAACAAAGAATGAAATGAATGATTGGAAAAAAATAATAACAAATAAATTAATTGAAAGAATGCTTTCTTCAAGCAAAGAAAGAATGAATAAAATATTTGAAAAAAAATTAGAATTTATAGAAGAAATGAAATCACTAAATTTATCAAATGATATAAATTCAATAAATGATTTTATATCAAATATTTGGGATTTATTTCAAAATAATTATCATGAATTTCAAAATGAAATTTTTGGAATAAAAGAGAATATAAATTTATCAATTTGTCCAATTTGTAATAATCCTGTTATTGCTTTTAAAAATAAAGTTTTTTGTATTAATAATTGTTTTAATTTTTTAATTCCAACAAAATGTTTTTGTGAAAAATTTACTCTAGAAAATTTAATGGATAAATTTTTAGAAGTGATAAGAAGTCATATAGAATGTAATAGTGATATTATTCCTATTTATTTTGAAAAAGGATATATTATATTAGGATGTCAGAAATGCTTTAATAAGGATATTGATAGTGTTATAAATTAATATATATATTAAATATATTATTTAATAAATAATTATAATTAATTTTTTTTAAATTCAATTATTAATATAACTATTTTTTCTTCTTTTCAACAAACTATTTCAAAAAAAAAAAAAAAAAAAAAAAAATATAAAAACTTCATTTTAACAAAAAATAGGAGTAAAATTTGTTTTACAAAATAGCTCAAAAATAATATTTAACTAAATAAAAAATAGTTAACAATTCCTTAAAATCCTAAAAAAAAAAAAAATATCATAAAAAAAAAAAAAAAATGGAATCCAAATCCTCTTGTACAACAATATTAGTAGGTAAAAAAGCTTCATATGATGGTTCAACCTTAATGGCACGTACAGAAGACACTCCAGCAGGATGTTTCAACGAGAAACAATACATAGTAGTAAAGCCAGAAAACCAACCAAAAAAATACAAATCAGTTCTAACAGGTTGTGAAGTAGACTTACCAGACAATCCCTTACCATACACAGCAATACCAAATTCAAATAAAAAAGAAGGTGAATGGGGTGAAGCTGGAATAAACAGTTTAAATGTTGGAATGTCTGAAACAGAAACAATAACTTCAAATGCTTTAGTATTAGGTGCTGATCCTTTAGTTGAAAAAGGTCTTGGAGAAGAAGATTATTTAACTGTTATTTTACCTTATATTAAAAATGCTAGAGAAGGTGTTTTAAGATTAGGAGAATTATTAGAAAAATATGGAACTTGTGAAATGAATGGTGTTGGATTTCAAGACGAAAATGAAGTATGGTGGTTAGAAACAATAGGTGGTCATCATTTTATTGCTAAAAGAGTACCTGATGATTGTTATGTTGTTAATCCTAATCAACAAGGTATTGATTATTTTGATTTTGTTGATGCTTATGGTAAACAAGAAAATCATATTTGTTCAAAAGATTTTATTGATTTTATTACAAATAATCATTTAGATTTACATTTTACAAAAGATGATTTGAAAACAGTAACAAATTACAAAATAAGAAGAGCTGTAGGTAGTCACACAGATTTTGATTACTCATATAATACATGTAGAGCATGGTTTATGTTAAAGTATTTAAATCCACATTCTAAATTCGAAATAGAAGATTTTGATTTACCATGGAGTATGAAACCAGAACATAAAATCTCTATTCAAGATATAAAATATGTTTTATCATCACATTATCAAAATACGAAATATGATCCATATATTAAATACGGTGATAATAATGAAAAAGGTAAATATAGACCAATTGGTGTTAATAGAACTGCTGAAACTTGTATAACTCAAATTAGAAGTTATGTACCTGATAAAATAAAAGGTGTTCAATGGGTTTCTTTCGGTGCTACACCTTTTAATGCTTTTGTTCCTCAATATACTATGGTTAGTGATACTCCTGATTATTTAAAGAATGTTACTAGTGAAGTAAATACTAATTGTATGTATTGGAATAATAGAATTATTGCTGCTCTTGTTGATGCACATCATAGTAGTTGTTTAGAACATGTTGATAGATATCAATTTGCTGTTTTAAGTAAAAGTCATGAGTTTTTAAATCAATTTGATAAGAAATTTATTAGTGGAGGAGTTTCTGAGAAATTTTTAGAAGAATGTAATCAAACTATTTCAGATTATTTCCAAAAGGAAACTAGTAATTTATTAGGGAAAGTTTTGTTTACTGCTAGTCTTGGAATGAAGAATGCTTATGCTAGATCTGATGCTTAAAATATTGGGTTTTTATTTATTTTTTATTTATTTTTGTAATTGATTTGTTAAAAGTTAATTAAAGAATTTTTTTTTTTTAAATTTATTTTTTTATTTTTTTTTTTATTAAATTAATATAAAAAAAATAAAAAATAAATGAATAATATTAGTAATAATAAAAGTTCTAAATTTGGTTTTTTATATAAAAGTATTTTTATCGGTTTAGAAACTGAACATTATGATTCAGCTACAAATGCTTTTTTTTGGATTTTTTTAACAATAAAAATAGTATTTCAATGGATTTTTGCAATTAAAGAATATAAAACAAATAAATTATTATTTATTTTATTATTTATTCCTCCATTTGCAAAATTTATTTTAATTTCTTTAGGAGCATTAGAAAGATTTAAAAAGCTTTTTTATAAGAATTATCCATTAATTATTTTTATAACAATTCTTCTTATAATTGAATGTTTTTATGAATTACCAATTCATTGTTTATTTCCAGTAAATAGAATTTATATTCATACTAATTATTATAGAATATTTGATTTAAAAGAAAGAATTGATACTTATTTAGGAATTGAAATAATTGAAAGTTTTGGATTATTTCTTTATATAATTAATTGTTTCATAAATGGTAAAGTAAATTATTCTTCTGTAATTTTATTTATTTTCTTAATTATTTTTTTGACGTTTTATATTTATGCTGAAGCTTATTATAGATGTGTTGATATTTTATATATACAAAGTAAAATTGATGAAAAACAAAGACAAAAAAGACAAAATCCAATTGAATATAATAAAAAAAAAGGTTATATTACTGAAGAAAGTTCCTTAAATTCTAAAGAAAAAGAAAGGGATGTTTCTGTTAAAATTCCAAATAATTAAAATATTTTAATTAAGAAGTATATTTATTTTTTTATAATATGAAATAAATTGTTTTAATATATTCAATATCATATATTTCTTTAATTTATTATAAGATAAATAATCTTATTCATTTTTGAAATTTAGACTTTTTTTAAATAATATTATTTTTCCAAATTATAAATAAATAAAATAAATAACTTTTATTAATGTTGGATTACTATAAATATTTCCAAACACTAATTTATATTTTTTTATAATTAAAAAGAAGAAAATTAAATAAATATTAATTTATAAATTTTATAATCAAAAATAAATTTATTTATCCATTAAGATTAACATTAACTCTATGATTATCTATAGGACATATTCTTTTTCTTTTTAACCAACTAGTAATGCAATCAACATGAAATATATGTAAACATCCTAATCTTTTTAATAAATCACCATTTTTAAATTCATTCATACAAATAATGCAACTTGTATTTATATAATTAAATTTATCATTAAAAGTTTCATTTGGTATTCTATTAATTTCAATTTGAGTTAATCCATTTCTAATAATTCTATTTAAATTTAATCTCCTATTTTGATTCTCAATTCTGTTATTTCTTTGGTTACTTTGTCTTTCTGATTGTGAAGAATTTTGATTATTATTATTAATATTATTATTATTTCTTATTCCCTGATTATTATTAATAAAATTATTTCTGATTTGTTGAATATTATTATTATTTAGATTAACTAAATTATTATGTAATATAAAATTATGGAATAATTCATTTAGATTATTTTGATTTTGATTTGTGTATTGTTCTAATTTAATTTTTGTTTCATTTAATTTAATTGTTGTTTCATTTAATTCTTTTTTAAGTTCTTGAATTTTTTTATCCCTTAATAATAATAATTTATCAAGTAATATATTTTGTTTTTCCATTTTTGAAATTATTTTATCTTTTTCTTTTAATTCATTTTTTAATTTTTCATTTTCTTTACTTATATCTTTATCTACTAAATCATTTTTTGAATTTTCATTTTCATTATTTAGTTCAATATTATTTCTACTTTCATCTAATAAATTAAATTCATTCATTTTTTTTTAAAATAGGAAAGAAAATTATATAAATATATTTTTTATAATATTTAATTTTTTTTTAATTATAGGTGTTTATGGAAGAAAACGAATTTTATGAAAATGATTTTTTTCAAAATGAAAATTTTAATATTGTAAAAGATGAATTATTAACTAATTTCAATATAAATGAAAATGAATTTAATGAAGAATATGAAAAAGAAAATTATTACAATAAAGGAAAAGAAAACTTAAAAAACAATTTAATTCAAAGAGAAAATGGAGATGATAATATTTCAACATCAATTGAAAAAAAAAATATTGATAAAAAAGAATTAAGAAAAATAAAAAATAAAGAAAGTGCAAGAAAATGTAGATTAAAAAAAAAATTAGAATTTAATCAAATTTTAGAAGAGAATCAAAAATTAAAAAATGAGTTATGTTATTTAAGAAAAAAATTATCAACACATCTTTGTTCAGAATGTAAGGAAAAAATTTTAAATTTACAAACTGAAAATTATTCAAATTCTCCTAAAAATGATTTTCATATTTCATATGATAGAAAATCTTTTTTAAATAAAAAAAGAAGTTGTGTAATTTTTACTGCAGTCACAATTTTTTTTTGTTTTTTTTTCAATTTTTCAATTCCTTTTAAAGATCAAATTTCTTTAAGAAAATTAAGTAATAATTTATATTCTTTAAATAAATTTTATAAAAGAAATCTTACTTATCATCATAATATTATTGATAATATTCATCAAGGTATTTTTATTAAAAATGGTAATGAAGAAATTGAAGGTGATATTTTTAAAATGAAAAAATTATATGTATTAGATTTAAAAAAATTATATAGAAATGAAGAGAGAAAAAATAGAAGAGATAAATTTTATTTGACTAATGAAAAATTGAAAAAAATTAGACTTTGTTTTGAATTTGAACCTTTTTGGAAAGAAATTGATAAAGAAGGAGAAAGTGGAATTGGAATGGAATTAATCAATAATAAAATGAATTTATTTGAATAATTTTATAAATAAAAAATAAAATATAAATTTAATAATATTTTTTATTAAAGAAACAAAAATATTTTCTTTTTTGAATTAATAAAACTAATTTTATAAAAATATATTTCACAAATAGTTAAATTTAAATTAATAATATTTATAAGTATTAATGAAAAATATATTGGTTTTTTTTAATTAAAAATGAATAAATCATAAATCAATATTTTAATAAATATACTTCAAATTAAATAAATAATAAAAAATTTTTGTTACAATTTTATTATATTTTTATAAAATATCAAAAATTATTTAAAATAACTCAAATTCAATTTACATAATATGAATAAAATAGTAATTGAATAAAAATCATTTATAAAATAATTTTCCTAAATTAAATCATAAAATAATATTTTCCAATAGCCTAAAAAACCTAAAAAAAAAAAATGTTAAAAAAAGATAAAAAAAATCAAAAAAAAAAAAAAAAAAAAGATAAAAAAAATCAACTTTTATCAACATTTTCAATTCCAATTTCCTTTTCATATTTTTGTATATTTTGAATAAACTCAATATATTCATTTTTAATTTTAACCCCTTCAATACATTTTTTAATATTATCTTTTTCACTTTGATCATTCATAGTTTTAACATGTTTTCCTTCATACCATTCTCCATACTCACTAATTTTATTAGAAGAAATATAACCAAAACCATGTTGTTTTCCTTTTTTCCAAAATCCTTCAAATTTCTTCCCATCAGTCCAATAAAAAATCCCAAAACCTTCTTTATTATTATTAACATAATGTCCATAATATCTTTTATTATCAGGCCAACAAAAAATCCCATAACCATTCATTTTATTACTTTCCCATAATCCCATATAAATTCTACCATCTCTCCATTTATAAAGTCCTTCTCCTTTAATTTCATTATTATAAAAATTACCATCATAAATATTACCTTCAGGGAAAAAAAATTTACCTTTTCCATTTTTAAATCCATCAATAAAATTTCCTATATAATGTGAATTATCAGAATAAGTCACATCACCAATTCCATTTTGTTTATTATTAACCCATGTTCCTTTATAAATTGTACCATCTAATCCAACATATTTTCCGTAACCTGATGCTAAATTATTTTTAAATTCACCATCGTAAATAAAACCTTCTATATTTAATAATCTACCACGACCATCCATTTTATTTTCTTTAAAGAAACCTTCATATATACTTCCATCACTTAAAAATAATTTTCCAAAACCTTCTCTTTGAAATTTACTATTTACTGTTCCTTTATATATTGTGTTACCTGGATATAATAAACCCATTGTTTTTAATTGTGTTGATGTATTTAATAAATATGCTTCTTTTTCATCTAATTCAAATTTTGGTAATAAATTTTTTAATTTTAATATTTTTGGATTATTATCTTGAATTTCTGTACTGTAATTCATTGATATTTCTTTTATTTGTTTAGATAAATCTGAAAATGAACTTGAATGATGAATTGAATAACAATTTAAATTTCTATATATTTCTTGATTTTTTTTACGAAAAATATAACCTCTGAAAATTGATTGTATTTTTGTAATAAAATTTATATTTTCATATATATTTATTTGAGTTTCTGATGATTTATTACATCTACATTTACAACAAGTTGAATTTGAAGGCGATGAACCCATTAATAATTCTTATTTAAATATTAGTTAATAATAATCAAATTAAAAAAAAAAGTTTTAAAATTAAAAATTAAAAATATAAATACTATAAATACTATAAATTAGAAAAATTAGAAAAATTTAAAATTTGAAAAAATAAAAATTTCAAATTTAACAAAAAACAAAAAACCCAATAATATTTAAATAAATATAATATTTATTTATTTAAAACCAATTTAAAACCAAATTTAAAACCAATTTAATTTTTAATATTCATGTCTTGATTTTTTTCCAAATCTTCCTTTTTTTTTATATTCATCTCCAAAATCATTAGCAAAGAAATTAATATGAAAAGCTTCCATTTCTTCAACTTGAAATTCTTGTTCTCCATTACTCAATTCTGCTTTTTTTGCATTATCACCAAAATTATTTGGAAAAGTAGTAAAAGAATTATGAGATTTAAATCTATCATAAAGTACTAAATCACCTTCACCAAAATTAAAAATAAAATGATCATCACAAAAAAGTGCAACTTTAGCTTCTTTTTTTAAATTATAAATAGTTTTCGAATCTAAATTAAATAAAAATGCAGTTGGGTCTTTTTTATCAACTTCAATTGAAGATTCTGCAAATTTTAAAGGTTCAAAACTTTCTGAAGTATAACCACCGAATCTATTTCCATTTTTAGTTTTAATAATTACTAATTGATGATTATGTCTTTTTGTTCTTTCTTTAAATTTTTCTAATCTGTCTCCGTGAATTGATGATTGAAATTCTACTCTTATTCTTACTGGACCTAAAATATCTCTTAAAAAATTTAAGTCATCTATTGATGTTATTATATTACTTGAATATGGATAAAAAATGTGATCTAATATTTCTTTGTCATTTGGTTGTTCTGATGGAGAAAAAATTTGATTTTTTTTGCTTATTTTATTTAAATATTTTGATAATTTAGTGTTTTCATTTTCTAAGGATTGTTTATCTTTATTTATTGAAGAGATTTGAATAGTTTGATATACAAAATAACATAATGTTAATGATGTAAGGAGGATTAAAATTTTTGGAATTATTAAGTTTTTTTTTGTTTTTCTTTTTTTATTGGTTTTTTCGAAGGATTCTGTTGATATTTCAAATTGAGATATTTGATTGTTTTTTTCGGCTAACAACATTTTTTTTTATTTTAGATATTTTTTTATTTTTTTATTATTTTAATTTGGAAGAAATCAAATATTTATATATAAATAAATAAAAATAAAATTTTTTTACGAATTAATTCATATTTATATATTTTTTACAATTTAGAAAAAGTTTTATAATTAAATTATCTTTTTTGTAATTTTTATTTTGTTGTGATCTAAATTATAATTTTCTTTTATATAATATTATAAAAAACAAATTTTGTGTTTTTGTATATTTAAATTATAATTTCAAATCTTTTTTAGATTCAGAAACAAAAATATTTTATTATTTATAGAAATTTAAGAATATTAATCTTTAAAAGTTATCTTTTAATAAGTATAAAAATGTTTATTTTTATTTTTTTTGAATTTGATATTCATCATATCCACATTATTTAATTTCTTTTAATATTTTTGAGATAATAATAATTTATTTTTTATTAATCCAAGTATTTTATAAATTTCTTTATCTAAACCATTTATTTTAAAGATATTTTATTAAATTATTTTTACTTTAATAATTCATTTTTATCAATTATTTTTATAACATGAATCAAAACGATTTTTAAGATGTATTTATTCTTCTAATTTGTTTTATTTATAAATCAAAAAAATAATTCTTTTGTTATTAATTATATAATAATATTGATTTATTATTATTTAGAAATTTGCTATTGAAATTAATTGTTAATTACTATCATTAGAATAATAAATTAAAATCAAAAAATTTTTAAAAGAATAATATCTATTATTTATAAATTTATTTCTTAAAAATAATAAAATAGTATTATTAAAAAAGAACAATTAGGGATTTGAAATAGAAATTATTTATAGATAAAAATATAAATAACAAGAAATATTATAATAAACAAAATTATTAATAAAATTTTTTAATTCAAATTTGTATAAATAGTTTAAAATATTACTCTATAATTCTAATTTTTATTTTTATTTTTTTATCTAAATTTTTTTATCTTTAGCATTCTTTTTTTTTTAAAAACCATTTTAAATTCTTAATTATAAATATTATAATATTTTTAATTAATAATTTTTTTATATAATTAAATTCATAAATCTAATTGAATTTCTTGATCAATTTTAAAAAAAGGATGTTCTAAAGCATCTTTAGAAGAAATTCTTTTTTCAGGTTCATATATAAAACATTTATTTATAAAATCTTTTGCTTCATTACTAATATTAATAAATAAATTATCACATAAACAATATTTCCCATTCATAATTTTATCATAAGTTTCACTATCATTTTCACCTTTAAAAGGTAATTCTCCAGTTAATAAATAATACATAATAACTCCACAAGACCAAATATCACATTTTTCATTGATTGTATTTTTTAAAACTTCAGGAGAAGAAAAATATAAAAAATCAATTTTATCTTTATAATTTAATTTTTTTCTCTGATTAAAAATATTATAAAGACCAAAATCAGTAAGTTTAACATCAAATTTTTCTATATTATGCATTAAATAAATATTATTTGAAAAATCATCAGTACTAATATCAAAAGATTGAGAATTTAAAATATCACTACAACTTTTATTAAGTAAATCTTCATTTTTATCATTTAATTTCTCAAAATTAACATTTTTTATAATTGAATCAACAGTTGAATTAAATCTTCTATGTTTATTATTATATAAATTATTATTATATAATAAAATATTTTCTAATTTAATATCACCATGAATTAATTGATTTATATGTAAATAATATACTCCTGATATAATATCTTTCATAATTTTCTTTACAATAATTTCAGGTAATTTTTTATATTGAATCATTATTTTATTTAAATCACCTTCAATACAATATGGAGTAATAAAAAAATAATCATCTTCATCTCTATAAACTTGAGATAATTTAACAATGTTTTCATGAGATACACTTTTTAAAACTTTAATTTCATGAATTAAATCTTCTTCTTTAAAATTTTTTTTTAATTGATTTTCAGAAACGACTTTCATTACTTGAATATGACTATTCATTTTATTTCTAATTTTAAAAACTTTACCATAAGTTCCCATACCAATTAAACCAATTATATCATAATCATTATAAGGAGAACAATATTTTGTATTTATTCTTATTTCAATTGGATTTTCTATTCCTACTTTTATTACATTATATGGACCATCTGTTCTTCCTATAAATGCACTTTTAAGTGTACTTGCTCTTGTTAAATTATCATCATATTTTTTTTCTCCTTGAATACAACAATGTTGTAATAACCCCATTTTTATATATTGTTAAAAAGATTTTTCAATTCTCTTATTTTATTATTTCATATATTTATTAATTTTTTCTTATTATCATATATTTTTTTTTATTTTTAATAAATTTTTTTTTTTGATTATATACAAATTTTTATTTTTTTATATCTTTTATTTTTTTTTAATTTTTACTAATTGAATAATGATTAAATATTTATTTTATTTTATTTTATTAATTAATTAATTATGATATACTAATATAACATAATTTATTCAATGATTTCATAAAAATGAAAAAAATATAATTTTATAATTATTATATCGAACTTTTCCAAAAAAATAAATCAAACACTTCAAAAACAAAAAAATTTTAAAAAAATCATAAAAATAATAATAAAAATAATATAAAAATAATATAAAACCCAAACCAAAAAAGCAAGATATAAAAAAAAAAATGAATCCACTTCCAAAAAGAACTAAAATCGTAGCAACTTTAGGACCAGCCTCTTCAAAAAAAGAAGACATCCAAGCCTTATATGAAGCAGGAGTAAATGTATTCCGTCTAAACTTTTCTCATGGAACTCACGAATCTCATGGTGCCTTAATAGATATAATACGTGACCTAAAAATAAATGTTGGAGTAATGCTTGATACAAAAGGTCCTGAAATAAGAGTAGGTGAAGTCCGTGATAAACTCCATGTTAAAACAGGTGATAAATTCACAATGACAACTGATAAAGGAGTATATGAAGATACTAAAAAACTTTCTGTTAATTATGAAGGATTTTCTAAAGACGTTGATGTAGGTGATACTATAGTCATTGATTCAGGTGTCATTAAAGCTAAATGTATTAAAAAAACTGGAAATGATTTAGAATTCGAAGTAATTGATGGTGTTTGTGATATAACAACAAAGAGACATATTAATCTTTTTGGTAAACCAGTATCATTACCTACAGTTACAGAACAAGATTGGAAAGATATTGATTTTGGTATAGAAAAAAAAGTAGATTTTATAGCATTATCATTTGTAAGAAAAGCAGAAGATGTAAGAAATGTGAAAGAATATTGTGTTAAGAAAGGTTGTAATATATCAATAATTCCTAAAATAGAAAATTATGAATCAACAGAAAATTTAGAAGATATAATAAAAGCATCAGATGGTATAATGGTAGCAAGAGGTGATCTCTCATGTGAAATATCCTTTGGTTTAGTTCCAGCAATGCAGAAAAAAATGGTAGCATTATGTTCATATTATAATAAACCAGTAATAATAGCAACACAATTAGTACTTTCAATGGTAGAAAATATTCAACCAACAAGAGCAGAAGTATCTGATGTAGGAAATGCTATATTTGAAGGTGCTGATGCTATTATGACAAGTGATGAGACTACAAAAGGTGTTCATCCTGTTTTAGTTATTCAAACAATGGCACAAATTGCAAGAGAAAGTGAAGAAAGTTTATATGATTTATGTGGGAGACAAGATTGTCAAAGTTGCTTTGGTATATTATATCAAGGGAGATTACAGAGAAAAGGTTTTGAAAGTATTGTAAGACCAAAACCTGAGAAAGCAACTGGTAGTAAAGTATTAAAAAAATTCCCTTGTGGACATATTGATCATTCTACTGAAAATATTATTACACTTTTACCTAAAATTACTAGAGGAGTTGATGCTATTGGAATTGATCAAAATATGAAAGATTTCTTTAGTGAAAATGCATCTGCTAGTAGAGTTGATATTCCTATTTTTGCATTTACTAATGATATTATGACGAGAAATCAATTAAATTTAGTTTGGAATGTTAGTCCTATTTATAATGATAAAATTAAAGGTGATTATGCTAGTGATGTTAGTATTATTGATGCTTATATGAAGGAAAAAGGATTTAAGAAATATTTGTTTATTGGAGATGTTGCTGATGGAAAGAATAAGTTTCCTACTGTTCAAATAAGGAAAATTGAATAAGGGTTTTTTTTTTTTGGAGTTTTTTTTAACTTTATTTTTTTGGTTTTTAAATAATATTTTTTATTTAATTGATAACAAATTTTTTTTGGGGTTTGAAATTTTTTTTATATTAATTATTATATTTTTGTTTTTTTTATATTATGTTTTTTAGTTATAATAATTTATTATTATTTAATAATATTTATATTAAATAAATATTATATAATATTATTTTTTTAATTAGATTTTTAATTTTATTCTTATCAAATAATTTATTTGTATTTATGAAATAATTCACTTCTGCAAATTGGACAAATATTATTATTTTTTAACCATTCTAATGCACATTTCCAATGAAGTATATGATTACAAGGTAAAATAATACAATTTTCTTTTAATTGTATATCATTAATACAAATACAACAATTTGGAAGTTCTAAAATTCCATTATTATTTGTATTACAATATTTTTCATTTAATTGAATTTTTTGTATTTTTTTAATTAACATTAAATGTTTTAAATTATTTTCATTATTAAAAATATTATTTTGAAGAATATTCATAACATAACCAAAAACTTGTCTTTCTAAATTAGAATTTAAATTATTTCCTAAATTATTATTTATAATTTCATGATTTGTTGGATTATTATAAAAAGACATATTTAATGAATTATTATCAGAAATTGGGGAAATATTATTTTGATTTAAAAAATTCATTCCTGCTCCCATGAAATAATTATGTAAGAATTTCATTGGTTCTTTTCTAGGATTTATTTTTTGAGGAAAGTTTTTTTTATTATTTATATCAATAGTTATTGACTTTGAATCTATTTTTTTATTATATTTATTTGCTATATTTTTTGTATTTTTTTGATTATTATTTGATGATGGTATTTTAAATGATTTAGTTAATAATTCCTTTTTTGAAAAAGATAATTGTTCTTTTTTTTCCATTATTAATATTAAATTAAATAAAAAATATTAACTCAAAATTTAAAAAAAATTAAAGTTAAAATATTTATAAAACTTTTAAATTTTTAATGATTTTGTTATTTTTTCATAATTTTATTTTACTACTTAATTTATAATTGACATTTTATAATATTTATATAAACATTACTTTATATAATTTAATATAATTGATTTTAATACATACATAAAAAAACATTGAAATAAAAAAAATAATTTTATATTCACACATTCTATAACTTTCATCAATTAATTACAAGATTTTTCTCTTTTTTGATAAACCATAAGTATTGAATCTTTTTTTATTTATATCTTCCATATTTTTAAATCTTTATTTTTATTATTATATATATTGT
>JAEEGK010020012.1_pt1 | contig 14280 bp, 12 predicted proteins | sample 8958771 | NCBI WGS metagenome assembly JAEEGK01 (sample SAMN16246547, study PRJNA631951) | gut metagenome | biome: gut microbiome; feature: rumen; material: SC-attached | host: Bos | place: Iran: Karaj | collected 2018-10
ATTATATTACGTTTGATGTCGGTACACATATTGTCAAGTGCAATAATGGATCTGGACAATTAGTTTGTGAATGTCCGGTTCTCCACCATGAATACAATGAGTGTGTTGTCAGGGTCAATGGTTCCGACAAGACGTTTATGTATAATACCTCTGTGGATGGTGATCCGAAATGTGGAAATATTGATCAATTAAGCATCGAGGTGCTGCCGCCTATTTCGGGTAATGGTAAAAAGACACAACCCTCTGGCGTTAAATGTAAGCACGCTTGGTAAAGCATCTATCAGCAGAAGCGGAAATTAATCAAATTTCCGCTTTATCGTAAAAAGAGAAAACCACCCGCCAAAATGATAGCGGGTGGTTTTTAAGTTCTTTAAGCTAGCTCAGGGAACTAACCATCACACGGATGATTATTCCTTCACGCTCCAGGTCGTGCCTTCCTTGCTGTCCTTGATTACGATGTTCATTGCGGCGAGTTCGTCGCGGATGCGGTCACTTTCGGCCCAGTTCTTGTTGGCTCGGGCTTCCTTACGGGCGGCGATCAAGGCTTCAATCTTTTCGACATCTACGCCGTCGTTCGCACCCTTCTTGGCATATTCTTCACGTGGCTGGTCGAGCTTGAGGCCGAAAATCTTGTCGAAGTCCATCACGAGAGCGGCCTTTTCGCCGTCGTCGATATCGCTCTTGAGCATCGTGTTCATGATGCCCAGCGCACGCGGCATGTTCAGGTCGTCGCCGATGGCGTCCTTGAACTCGTTCTGGAATGCCTTGGCTGCTTCGCTAGTGATTGCGGTAGCCTTGCCGATCAGCGGGTCGGTCTTCTTGTGCAAACTCTTGAGGCCTTCCTTCGCGCCATCCAGAGCTTCCCACGTGAAGTTCAGGTAGTTGCGGTAGTGGCTGCCAATCGCGAAGAAGCGGTAATCGAGCGGGTTGAAACCGCGGTCCATGAGGAGCGAGACCGTCAGGAATTCGCCGCTGGACTTACTCATCTTGCCGAACTTCTGTTCGGTCGTGCCGTCTTCGAGCTTTTCTTCGCTTGCGGTGCGGAGGAATTCACCGTGCATCCAGAAGCGTGCGAACTGTACGCCGTTGGCGCATTCGCTCTGGGCAATTTCGTTTGTGTGGTGCACGCGGATGTGGTCCGTACCGCCGCAGTGGATGTCGAGGGTCGGGCCGTTGTACTTCATGGCCATGGCGGAGCATTCGATGTGCCAGCCAGGGAATCCTACGCCCCACGGGCTGTCCCATTCCATGGCACGCTTCTTGTCCTTCGGGCTGAACTTCCACAGGGCAAAGTCGGTGGCGTTCTTCTTTTCGCCCATGTCGATGCGGCTACCCTTGCGGAGGTTTTCCACGTCGAGGCGTGCAAAGTCGGCGTAGCGCGGGAACTTGAGGCTATCGAAGTAGATGCCGTCCGAGGTGCGGTAGGTGTAACCCTTTTCTTCTAGGGTCTTCACCAGGTCAATCTGTTCCTGGATGTGCTGCGTGGCCGGTGTCCAGCGGGTCGGTTCCTGGATGTTTAAGCGGTGCCAGTCGGCCATGAAGGCGTCGGTGTAGAACTTCGCGATGTCCCAGACGGACTTGCCTTCGCGGGCAGCGCCTTTTTCCATTTTGTCGTCGCCGGAGTCCGCGTCGCTGGTCAAGTGGCCCACGTCGGTGATGTTCACGATGTGATTCACCTTGTAGCCGTAGTAGTTCAGCGTACGGACCAAGAAGTCTTCAAAAATGTAGGTGCGGAGGTTGCCGATGTGGGCGAAATGATACACCGTCGGGCCACAACAGTACATGCGCACGGCGGGAACGCCTTCAGGAAGTGTGAAAATCTCTTTCTTACGCGATGCAGTGTTATAGAATTGAAGTGCCATTTTAGCCTCCGGTTAGTTAATGCGACGCGGGATGCGTCGGACGGGCACAAAATTAGAAAATTATACCAATCTTTTCAGCCCTTCGATGTTCTTGAGTACGATTTTTCCACGTTTGATTTCGACAAAATTTTTGGCGGCAAATTCCTTGAGCATGCGGGCTACGACCTCGCGGGCGGAATTCACGTCGCGGGCGATTTCTTCTTGCGTTTTCTTGATTTCGGGATTGCCTGTGCTTTGGTAGGCGTCAATGATGTAAGCGGCGAGGCGTTGGTCAAATCGCTTGAAAAGCATTTGCTGGATTGCCCAAATTGTCTGCGAATAACGTTTGGTGGAGCTTTCGAAGGCGAACGCACGGACGTGAATGTTCGAATCCATGAGGCGAGCGCAAACGGAAGAGGGGATGACGAGTACGGTTGTGTCTTCTTCGGCGGTGACGATGGCTTCGAATGTAAGTTGCTGGATGACGCAAAAGGCGGTCGAAACGCAGAATTCGTTGGCGTGGGCGCGGTAGAGCGTGACTTCGCGGCCTTCATCCGAGATGAGGCTCACGCGGATGCCTCCGCTCAAAATGAGGATAACGCCGAGGCATGCGGAACTGTTGCTGCTCACCAGCTGATTCTTGTTGAAGCGTTTTGTTATGGCTCGCTGCGAAACAATTGCTTTTTCGTCTGGCGAAAGATTTGCCCAAAACGGAATTTTCGGTAAGATTTGGCTGATGGAAATTGCTTTGAATTCGTTGTTCATTAAATGCCCCTTATACAGCAATATAAAAAATGCCCGCTAAGGTCGGTGAGCTTGCCGAACCACGCGGGCATGGTATGATTGTTTATAACATTCCGACGATTTGGCTTTTCGGGCGGACACCGACGGAGGAGTTCACGACTTTGCCGTTTTTCATGACGACGAGCATCGGAATGCTTGACACGCGGAACATGCTTGCAAGTTCCCCTTCTTCATCGACGTTTACCTTACCGACTTTTACTTTGTTCCTGTATTCCTCCGCGATTTCTGCGATTGTGGGCGAAAGCATACGGCAAGGGCCGCACCACGGAGCCCAAAAGTCGATTAAGACGGGCTTGTCGGAATTGAGGACTTCGCGTTCAAAGTTTTCACTTGTGATTTTTAATTCAGTCATTGTTTTACCTCTTTTTTCTTGTTTACACCTATATTTTAGATTTTGCGGTGTGGTAAAACTGTGACTAGGTCACATTAGAGAAAATTTTTTTAGAATCTCGGAACTATACGCCTCGGCGGTCTGGATCCCAAATGACTTTGTGAAGTTGTACTTGGAAACGGGCGTTATTTTGGAGCATTGTTTTGTCCGAAAGCATCCATTCCACTATTTTTTCGTTTTCAAGTTTTCCGAAGACTGGCGAAATAAATATTTGCGGCATGTTCTGCGGCAATCGATGTGCGAGTTCTGCGACTACCGAAGATGTTTCTTGCAAATCTTCTACGGAACCGACAACGAATTTGAGCACGTCGTGTTTGTCAAGCGTTGCGAGATTTTCCATCTTCATTTGATGCGTCATGCCGCTACTTTTGCATTTCCAGTCCATCGTATAAAAGACGTTGGGCAGATTTTTGCGACTGTAGAGACCGTCGCAGGCGATAGTTCCGTTCGTTTCAACGTTCACTTGATAGCCGCTGTCGCTCAGGATTTGCAACAGTTCCCACGCACCGGGGTGAATTAATGGCTCGCCGCCGGTCAGTGTCACATGACGAATCCCCGTCTTTTGGATGGCAGCCATGATTTCTTCGACGCTCATTTGCGTGTAATCGTTACCCACTACGGCGTACATCGAATCACAATAGAAACAACGTAAGTTACAACCGAACAGGCGTACGAAAACTGCGGCAAGCCCCGTGCGGATGCCTTCGCCTTCGATGCTCACGAAAATTTCGGAGACTTTCATTTTAACCTCGTTTATTTTTCGTACTCGACAATGTTGCCTTCGCTTTCTTGAATTTGCACTTTGTAGCAGTGCGGAACGCGGTCGCAAATCCAGCGGGCCATATTCTCGGCCGTTGGATTCACGTCGATGACTTCGTTCAAGAACTGGTGATCGAGCTTGCCGTGCACGAGTTCCTTGATTTTCGAAAAATCGACGACCATGCCGTTCTCGTCAAGAGTCTCGGATTCGCAAAAGACGGTGATAATCCAGTTGTGGCCATGGAGTCCACGGCACTTGCTTTCGTAAGGGAGCGAAAGGCGGTGTGCTCCCGAAATTTCCATCCGCTTGATGACGCGATATTTGCTCATGCCAAATACTCCGTGTTGTCGGTGATGCCTGCAGCGGCCAAAGCTTCTTTGCGTTCGATGCAAGTGCCGCATTTGCCGCAGTGTTTTTCGAGACCTTTGTAGCAAGACCAAGTTTGTGCGTAATCAATGCCGAGGGCCGCTCCCTTGCGGGCGATATCCGCTTTTGAAATGGAAGTGTAGGGGGCATCGATGAATATATTCGCGTATGTTCCTGCCGAAATTGCCGCCGACATGTTATCTACAAATTCTTTGCGGCAGTCAGGGTAAACGTCATGGTCGCCGAAGTGGTTTGCCATCATGACTTTTTGGAGTCCCTTGCTTTCTGCGAGACCAGCCGCAATAGACAACATAATTCCATTGCGGAAGGGAACTACGGTCGATTTCATGTTTTCGTCGGCGTAATGCCCTTCGGGAATTGCATCCGCTCCGGAGAGCAGCGATGATTCGAAATGTTCCGCCATAAACTTCAGCGGAATCACGACATGTGGAATGCCCAGAGCTTCGCAATGTTTTTTTGCGAATGGGATTTCCTTGTGGTTGTGGTTGCTGCCGTAATCGAACGAGACGGCGAGCGCGATTTCATCGGCCCTGTCGTAGAGCAAGGTTACGCTGTCCATCCCTCCGGATAGGACTAATAACGCATTCTTTTTATTGCCATTCATTTTGGCTCCTAGTTTTGTTTATAGTCAGGATGGATTTCGAACTGACTGATGGCAAATATAGAAAAATGTGCCTTAGCTACCGTATGGAAATTCTCGTTACGAGGCTTGCTGAACCGCTACGGATGCGCAACACGTACAGACCGTCGGCAATGGAGGAAAGGTCGAATACGCCCTTGCTGTTTTCCATGCTGAAAATGGGGCGGCCTTGCATGTCGAACACTTCGACTTTGGAATCCTTCGCTGCGGTTCCTGTAATGAACAACGTGCGGCCTGCAACGTGCATGGAGATGTTGTTCTGCATCGTAAACATCTTGATCGCTTCGCTTGTATCCTTGACGGTTGTATCGCGAACAGTCGTGTCTTTAGATGTTGTGTCCTTTGCTGTTGTGTCGCGCGGGTTCAGGATAGAATCTGGGTACGGCGTTTTGACTTCAGAAGCGGGGTGCGCCTTGAGGCTTGCCATGACGCTATCGTATGCGGGCTTTTTCTTGTATTGCTTGTCAAAGAGCAACCCTTCGGTCTTGCCCTGCTGTTCATCGAGCCAGCTGTGTGCATCGGTAAGTCCCCAGATGACAAATTCGCCCATGTTCGGTTCTTCGAGGAATACGTCCATGAATTGGCGGTACAAGTGCCCCTGCTTGGCGTAGTCTGCGGCAGTGAGCTTGCCTGCTGAACCCTTCGGAAATCCGATGTCGAGTTCGGTGATGTTGAGAGTCACGCCGAGTTCCGCAAGTGCTTTTGCAAGAGCGCGCACGTTTTGCGGAGTCGTCTCGTGAGCGATTTCGATGTGCGTCTGCGTTCCCACACAAGTGATTGGAATGTTGTTCTTTTTCCAGCGCTTAACTTGTTCCACGACAAAGCTTGCCTTGGAACCTTCGCGGAGGCCCCATTCGATGGAATAATCGTTGTAGCAAAGTTCTGCGTCCGGGTCGGCTTCGTGCGCCCAGACAAATGCGGAGTCGAGGAATTCTGCGCCGATGCCTTCGTACCAAACGGAATTTGTGGAACGCCAGTCTGCATTGTAGTCGTCATTGATGGCTTCGTTCACCACGTCCCATTCGGCGATTTGGCCTTTCCAGTGCCCGACGACTTTGGTGATGTGGTTTTTGAGGACGGCGAGCAGTTTTTCTTTTTGTCCTTTGTAGTTATTCACCCAGTTTGCGACTTGGCTGTGCCAGGCGAGTGCATGGCCACGGACGCGGAGTCCGTTAGCCTGTGCGTATTTGACCATCTTGTCGCCCTTTTCGAAGTTGAACTCGTCTTCTTTAGGCTCGGTGGCGTCGAACTTCATTTCGTTTTCGGCAACGACCACGTTGAATTGCGTCTTGTGAATTTCTTCGAATTCCGGTTCAATAGCGTCATTGAACCATTCGCTGTTCAAGATGGTGCCGATAAAGCGACCGCGTTCCTTGGCGAGCTGTCGAATAGTTTCGTCTGCGGCTTGGGCGTTCATGAAGCCAGCGCCTATAATTGCGGCACTTAATGCAAAATGCGAAAAAGAATGAATCTTGTTCATCTCGTATTCCTTTATCAACCCATTTGCACCAAAACGAAAGATAAATAAAATGGTTGTAAAAGTCAAATACGAAAAAGCCCCGACGCGGTTAGGTCGGGGGCGTTGGAATGTGTATTAAATCTTCGCGAGGATAAAGAATGAATCTGTCATCCAGGAGGGGCGAAGTCCGATAGGATTCATGAAGTCTATTATTTTATCGTAACTCTCTGAATCAAATTCGACATTCCACTCTTGACACGGACTACATAGAATCCTTCGGAAAGGTTATCCAGCTCTACGGCTCCGTTTTTGCATAGTGTGCTGAACACGGGGCGACCCTGCATGTCGAACACGTCAACTTTAGTAGATTTGGCGGCGGTTCCCGTAATGAACAACGTACGACCGGCAAGGTGCATCGAAAGATTGCTGGGGGAGATGAACGGTTTGATGGATTCTTTGGGATTGAGACCTGTTGAATCCTTCTTGGTCGTGTCCTTGACTGTTGTATCTTTTTTCGTCGTATCCGTTACAGTGGTGTCCTTCTTGGCTGTATCCTTGGGCGGTTCATAAGTCTGGAGTCTCACCAAGATGCTGTCGAAAGCGGGCTTCGGTTTCAAATTGTCATCGTAGATAAGGCCTTTTTGCCTATTCAGTCCGCCAAGCCAGCTCCATTTGTCAGATACGCCCCAAATCAGGTACGTGTCCGCATTCGGTTCTTCGAGGATGATGTCCAGGTATTGACGGAACGTTTGTCCCTGACGTTCAAGGTCTTTTTTGCTGACGTTGATGCCGCTCTTGAATCCGATATCGAGTTCTGTAATTTTCAGCTTGACATTAAGTTTTGCAAGTTCCTTGGCGAGAGAGCGGAGGCTATCCGGCGAACCGATAAAGTGCTTATCGGTGGTGGTGTCTTCCACGTGGGTCTGGGAGCCCACGCAATGGATAGGAATGCCGTTCTTGACCCAACGCTTCACCTGCTCCAGCAAGAATCCCGCTTTTGCCTTCGGGTTGATGCCTTGTTCGAGGTTGTAATCGTTATAGCAGAGTTCCGCGTCCGGGTCAACGGCGTGCGTCCATACGAAGGCGGAGTCGATGAATTCAGGACCGATACCTTGGTACCAGACGGATTGGGAGCGCCACATCGGTTCGTTGTTGCTGATGGCTTCGTTCACCACGTCCCATTCGGCGACTTTCCCTTTCCAGTGTCCGACCACGTTTTGGATGTGGTTCTTGAGCACCTTGAGCAGTTTTTGCTTGTCGTTCCTGTAGTTGTTCACCCAGCCCGGGACTTGGCTGTGCCAGGCGAGGGCGTGGCCGCGGACTCGCATCCCATTTTGCTGGGCGTATCTGACCATTTTGTCGCCATTGCCGTAGTTGAACCGGCCTTCCTGCGGCTCGGTGGCATCGAACTTCATCTCGTTTTCGGCAACGACAATATTGAATTGCTGTTTGTGAATCTGTTCGTAATTGCCCGGAAGGCCTCCGCTGAACCATTGCGAGTTCAGAATAGCGCCGATGTAGATTCCGTTTTTATCTGCAAGGGATCTAAGTGTTTCGTCTGCGGCGAAGGCATTTGTGATACCTGCGCCTAAAAGGGCTGTGCCAAGCACAAGACCCGTTAAAAAATGAGTCTTTTTCATCTGTTGTACTCCTCAGTAACCCTAATCCAAATTGGAACACCCAATAGTTAAGATAAATAAAAAAATGTACAATAGATGTAAAGAAAGATATACGAAAGAGGGCGCGCTCCCTATTCGCTTTGTTGTTCTGGGCTATCGCATTCTTTTTTAAAGTGTTTCCTTAAAAAAAGTAAAATGATAGACATTATTGTTATGGTAATTGCGTATGTAATTATGGCAATCCAAAGGTAGTGATTGATTTTGTAGTGGATGGAAAATAAAATACCTAGGGAAAAAGAAAAAAATGAAGGAATGAATGGCGATACTAGAACGAGTAGAGCTTTGGCGTAGTTTGTTGCTTCAAAAAGGTGCTTGTAAAAAAATAAGAATATTATGCCGATTGCAAATGTAATTAGACATGGAAGGATTAAGATGACGAAATTATCAAAATCGGAAATGATGTTTGTAAAACAAAATAATGAGGGTATAGATAAAAAAAATGCTGTGGCAATCTTGAAGCATTTTGTTGTTTTAAATGAATTGTGAAAATTCTCTTTTTGCGGTAAATTAATAATCTCTCTATCTTTTGACGGAACCCGCCAAGGAGTGAGATTTGTGATGCGCATGAGAATAATGAACAATAATGCGGAAATGGGTGTGAGTATGAATGAGAGAGCTACTGCCGGAAATAAGACGGCTACTATAATCAGCAATAATAATTCCATCAATAATCTCCAGTTACGAATTGCTTTGGTTTATTTTCAAGGTAAATGATTTTCTTATAGAAACTAAAATGAAGGCCATTATACCCAAGGCGATTGCATATAGAATAAGAAGTTATTATTCCAATAAGAAGAAAGAATGTCTTGATTCCTTCATCGATTGCTATTCCTAGAATGACGAAGTAGATACCTAAAGAAATTGATGGAATAAATGGCAATGATAAAAAGAATACCGCTTTGGCGTTGCTTGTAGCCGAAAAAAGTTGATTGCAAAAAAAGGATACGCATGACATGCTGGATGCAAATACAGCAAAGGCCGGGATAATTAAGAGGATGTATGGATTTAAAACGTCATGATAACCAAGCTGTCCGTGTGAAATGTTTATAATGCAATATAATGTGGGGATGAATAGGAACGCGTTTGTGGCGATTTTGAAGCCTCCTATTACTTTTTTTGTTGAAGAAAGTAATTTTTTGTTTCGCAATAAGTCGAGATGTTGGCTTTCTTTTGATGTGGTTCGCCTTTTAAAAGAGAAAAATGATATAAGCGATTGAATTAAAATCGGTATTGAAAATGGCAAAATAAAAATTAGTACAAGTTCCATCGTCTTGATCCTTATTTCACGACAATGTTATAACTCTGTGCATCGACTTTTAAAATGTATTTGCCGGCGCGTGGCGCTGTAAGGTTGAGCGTTGTCGCGTTTGTGTTCCAGAGGCCGCTTACAATGACTTGTCCGAGAGCGTTGCTTAAAGCGTATCGCGTTGTGGCGGCGTTATTTCGATTGCCCACAGTACTTGATACAATTATGTTCCGGCCTTGCGTGGCGATGGCGAATCTTGCGGTGCTAATTCCTGTGCGTCTGCGAATGTCGCCGGGTTTGATAGCATCGGTTGAATCGACAACTTCGGGCTTTTCTGTGGTCAATAGTACTGCGGTGATGGATTTTGCAGGTAATGTCATTGTGAATTTATTTGCAAAACTTGTGGTTGCGCTGGTCGAACCTCCGCTGACTTTAGCACCTACGGCGTCTTCTTTCAGGGCGTTTTTCGTGTGCGATACGAACGTTTCGCCTGTAATTCCTGCAAGGGTAAGCGTTTTGAATTTTGTTTTTGCATCGAAATTTTCCACCTTCAGTTGCACGTCTTGAGCGTCTTTTTCGGCGCGGTTTACAAAGATGACTGTCAGCGAATCGCCTTTGTTTGTAATGGAACTGTATGCGGAAACGAGTGAATCGTTAGAAGATGTCGATTGCACGCGGTTTGCATGGCCGTAACGGCTGAAAAGGTGAAGAACTTCGTACATGCCGTCGTTCCAAGTCCACGGAGTGAAAATCTCGACGCCGTTTTCTTGCATGGTGCCGATGAACGAGGCGTAAGTGAGGGCAGTGACCATCGGGTCGTTTTCGTTGATGAGGCTTGTTTCGGTGATGCCAAGCGTGATGCTGTGGCCTTCGCCAAAGTATTGATTAAGCCAGTCGTTGATTCGCTTGAAGATAAATTCCTTGGTATTGTTGTTGTCCCATTTGCCGGTGACGTTCTTGATTCCGTTTGCGCCGGGGTAGTTGTAGGTGGTGTCGAACAGTACACGGTGCCAGTTCATGCGGGATTCGTAATCTTTTTCGCTCGGATACCAATGTATGTCGAAAACGTCGAGCAGTCGCACGCCGGATTTTTTCTGTTCTTCGGCGATTTTCATGATAAAGTATTCGAGCCAGCAGTAATTGCGGTCGGGGCCTTTAGGGCGGTCTTCTTTGTTGTACGAGCCGATAGAACACCATTGCCATTCGTTCGCGGTGACAGGGCCGGTGAGCTTGATGTCTTTCCACAGAGCTCGGGCTTTCTTGGCAACGTCAATGTAATGCTCTACCAGAAAATCTCCCGTGACGGGCAAGTCGAGGTCGGAATGCGTGCCGCGCCAGATTTCCATTTCGTTGTCCATGCTCCAGTATTGGAATCGGCTCATGTCAAACTTAAGTTCGTCTCTCCAGTACGGGATAATCGCGACGGTAGAATCGGCGGGCCATTCCATGTTGTAGAGCTTGTAGTCGCCAGCCTTGATAAGCGTTTCGCCATCGTCAGCGACTTCGCCGCCACCTGCGAGGTCTAGCGTTGGTTTTGCGTTTTGACCATGTTCCTGTTTCCAGTTCCAGTCGCCAAAGTTGTATTCGGTGGAATTTGCTGCCCATCCGGTAAGCTGGAAAGCGTACATAGCGTCGATTCCGGGCATCTTGCCGAGGACTTTCTGAGCGGTGTTGGCCCAATCGTGCGAATAGACGTTGTTGTACCAGTCGGGGTGAACGGTCATTTTGTGGCGCCAGTTGTATCGCGTGGCGTTGTTGCCGTTGTTCGCACGCAAAAAGTGGACGCCTGCTTCGAGCATCTGGTTGATGAACACTTCTTCGGTAGAATCGGTTTCGGCGGTGCCGTCGCTTATTTTGTCAATGTTTCGCCCGTACAGATACGGCGAAATTTTCATGACGCCTTTCTGCGTATTGACGGTGACGTCAATGGCGGCGTGAGTTGCGGTTGTGAAACATGCTGCTAAAAGCACAGCAGCAGTTCCGAAAATGTGGCTAGATGAATATCCCATAACAACAATCCTTTTGATTCTTCTTAAAATAAACAAATAAGTCTGTCATGTAACAATCCGTTTTTTACGAAACTTGTTGATCTATATGCTACGATTGTTGCATATATGAAAATTTAGTATAGATTTTTGTAAAAACAGTCAATTTTTGTTAAAAATTTAGATTTTTGTTGCATAAAGATATTGACTAGACGGAAGGGTGATTGTATATTTACGATTGTAAAAAGGTTAAGGAAGTGTTTTATGAAACGATTTTTATTGCCTCTATCTTCGTTGTTGCTCGTTGTCGCTTGTGGTGAAGATTCCTCCAGTGTGTTCGACGCATGGTCCGAAAATCAGTCTAGTTCCGCATGGATTGCTTCGAGTTCTTCGAACTCTCGCAATGACATAAACGCTTCATCCTCGTCATCCTGGAGCGAAGCGATAGGATCCAGTAGCAGTTCCTCCCGTCATTCCGGGCTCGACCCGGAATCTTCAAGTTCATCTGCTAAAAAGTTATCGGGTGAAGTCTCTGGCGATCCATTGCAAATCTTCAAGACGCGGGTTCCGAAAAAAGCGGTTTATCACTGCGACTTGACGCAAGAACCGGGAGGCTTCGAAGGCGATTTCGACCAGAAAGATTGGATTTGCTCTTTTAAGTATGCGGGTATGGAAGGCTATGTTTATGTGCAGGCTTCGCCTACGGGGTGTACGCCGCATTGGGGTTTTTACCCTGATATTGGGGTCGATTCGGCTGTTATCTATGTCAACGGAAAGTATGAAACTTTGAATGACGTGACGTATGACTGGGGCGGAAATCATCATGCTGACTCATTCCGCTTTAGCTATGATGGCAAAGTATTTGAATATTCTCGTTCTTCAATAAACGGTTTTGCTTTTCGCCCTTGCCATGAAATGGATTGTCTCAAAGTTTATGAGGCCGATGGTACGACGCTCATAGAAGACGGTTGCAACATTAATGGTGATGATTTAAGCAAGGTTCGGCAATTGCCTATTGTATGTCGTTTTGCGAACGTGGATGATGGTTCGTTTGGTGATTTTACCGACAATTTTGAACTTTGTCCGGGCGATAGTCGATTGTCTGATTAATGTAAAATAGTTTGTTAGGAGGATAGAATGCGTTTGGGTCGTTTTGCTTATATTCAATTCTTGCTTGCATCACTGATGGCTGCGTTGTTGGCGTGTAGTGATGACAATCCCGCTCTCGTTCTTCCTTGTGATGAACAAACTGGAGAATGTGGCGATGCTGTTTCTAGTTCTTCTCGTCATTCCGGGCTTGACCCGGAATCTTCGAGTGGCGTGGATTCTATCAGTTCTTCGAGTTCTCGCAATGACGTAAGCAGTTCATCCATAGGATCCAGCGATTCTCCGCTTCCCGTTTTTATCCAGAACGATGATGAATATACCGGTTTTTACAAACAAGATGGCTACACGGCTTTCCGCAAGATGTCCTATGCCTCGAAAACGGAAATGGGGATAAGCTATCTCGTAAAATTTGTCATTGCGGATTTTGATACCGACAAACCTCAGGTCCATTTTATGAATACGATGAGGTATTCGTATCATTACGATTTTGCGGAAATGGTGCTGGGCGATACGCGTTCGCTTGCTGTTTTTAATGTGGAAACGTATTTTAGTGCCGAAAAGAATACCGCCGCAGGAACGCTTGCGTATTATCCGTCTGTCGATTCCATGATTGCGTTGACGTTTTTCCCGTCGGATTATATCTCGCCGGAGCAAGTTGCTCTTGCTTATAAGTTAATTGAAGAAAGATTGTTGTTCCTCAATTCGAGTGGTTCTAAAAATCGCTTGTTCTATATGCCGGCGGGCTCGACCGCCGAGAGGGCTGCTGCCGAATACGCTGACGAATTTAAAAAAGCGGATATTCTCGTCTTTACGCATGCGGAACTTTTTGGTGATATTCCTTACCAGATTATGAATACGGGAACGGCTTACGGGACGCTCCGCAAGCTCACTGCCGCAGAACTCGATACGGCGATTGTCTCTTCGCATGATATTTTGATTCTTGAAACGCTCCCTGCCGAAATACCGCTTGTCGCGGCTACGATTAGCAAGGATGCGCAGACGCCGCTTTCGCATGTGAACCTTGCTGCTCAAGCACGCAAGACGCCGAACATCGCCTTTAACGGGAATGAACTCCCTGATAGTTTGCTAGCTCTTTGCGGAAAGCTTGTAAAGCTGGAAGTTAAATCGAACTCTTATACGGTCCACGAAGCAACGCTCGATGAGGCTCAAGCGTTCTGGAACAAGAATGTGCGTGAACAGAAAACGCTTTCGTTCGATTTGTCGGATTCGGGACTCGTCGATTTTGCAAATCTCAATTTCAAGTCTTCAAAATCGGTGGGCGTGAAGGCGGCAAATCTTGCTGAACTTCACAAGTTGATTCCTGAAAATTCTCCAGACGGATTTGCCGTGCCGTTCTATCATTACAGCCATTTTATGGATTATGCTCAAGTTACGGAGGAATTGTGCGGTCGCTCTTTTGATGATTGCGGAAAAGAAGGCCGCGCGTCTGAAATTTGTACGCAAGTGAAGAATGCTTGTGTCAGTGCCCTTCGGCAAGCGCAGAGTGCGGTATCTAGGGAAACAGAGCCTGCTGTGGCTCCGCGAGCGTCTCTCCGTGGCTACATCACAAACATTATCGCCCGTGAAGATTTTAAGACAGATACGCGTCTGCGCGAAGCGGTGCTCGACAATGTCCGCTACATGTTCAAGCATATTCCCGTAGATAAAACTTTTGGCGATTCTCTCAATGCGAAAGTCCGCGGGCTCTACGGCGAAGCGGGTGTGCGTCTGCGTTCCAGTACAAATTCCGAGGATTTGGAAGACTTCAACGGCGCAGGGCTTTACAAGTCTGTCAAGGCGACCGCACGCGAAAAGGATTTGCCGTCTGATGAAATTCGCAAGGTGTGGGCTTCGGTGTGGAGCTTTAAGGTATTTGAGGAACGTTCCCTCTGGAATATCGATCACATGTCCGTTCAAATGGCTGTCGCAGTTCATGAAGCCTATCCGGACGAAGTGGCGAATGGGGTCATCATTACACAGA
>JAEEGK010020013.1_pt1 | contig 14280 bp, 13 predicted proteins | sample 8958771 | NCBI WGS metagenome assembly JAEEGK01 (sample SAMN16246547, study PRJNA631951) | gut metagenome | biome: gut microbiome; feature: rumen; material: SC-attached | host: Bos | place: Iran: Karaj | collected 2018-10
TTAATTTATTTTGATATTCTTCAAAAAAAATAGGCATAAATTTATCACTTGCTGGATAAGTACCATAAATAAAAGGAGAAGGTACTTTTTCAACAATAAAATCATCAATAGTATTTTCAATTGTATTTTTGTCATTTATTATTTCTGATATTTGAATTTCATTATCTTCATTTTGAGTAATAAAATAAGAAGTATGATCATTAGAAATTATATTAATTGCATTTATTGTATTTTTTAATGCTTCAATTATATTATTTGTTCCAATCCAATTTGATATTTCTTTATTATTACCATATAATGAATTGTCAAAAAAATTAATTAAACTACAACTTGAATTTTTAAAATATTTTCTTGATTTTCTATTTTTATTATTTTTTTAATTTTTACTTTAATTGATTTAATGTTATTATATTTGTTATTAAACATCCTAAAAAGAAAGATAATGCAGTTATAATAACACATTTTTTACATCCTCCTGTATTTAAATTTTTTTTAAAAGCACATTTATTTCTTCCCCAACAAATACACATTATAAACCATACTATTTTTTATTTTAAATAAATAAAGTTATTTTACTTAATAAAAATATAAATGATAAACATATTACAAACATATAACCTAATACATCTAATAAAAAATCATTTAAATTCTTTTTTTTATTATCTAAGATTAATGATAATAAAAATGGTCTTTTATTTCCTTCATAAATATTTAATGTTGTAATATAGTCTTTTAATGATGAATAAGTTTTATTTAATTCATAATATTTTAATTTATCTGAACATAATTTTTCTTTCTTTTCATCTGTAATTAATTTTCTTTTATAGTTAAATTTTGCATTAACTATAATCAAGATTTTCAAATATATGAATAATATTATATTAATTTTTTTCATTTTAATTTATTTTTAATACATTAAATTATTTATCTTTTTTTTTTTCTATATATTAATTTTAATATTTTAAGGTTTATTAATTATAAAAAAGATTATGCAGATTTCCAAATGAAAATTTTATATTTTCCATAATTAATCTCTAAAAAATATGTAAAATATTGACAAAATTGGGATCCTTTTTCAATTACAGAACAACTCCAAGTTGGACCATATTTTTCTTCAAATTTTTCTACAATTAAACGACATTTTTCATAATCATCATATGGATATTCACTAAAAGCAAATAAAATACTCATTTTAGCATAATCTATTATATTTGGATCGTCAGTTATTGAATGAATAAATTCAAATTGTTTATTATATGGAGTTGGGGCATCCATTTTATTATACACTATTTAATAATCTTTTATTTAAAACTCAATTTTTATTTTTAATTCTACATTTAAATATCTTATTCCAAAAAATATAAAATATTATAATTAATAATAAAAAAAAGACTAAAACAATAGAATTTTTATTTTACTATTATTAAAATATATAAAATAATTATAATTTTAAATTTTAAATATTTTAATAATCCCATCAGCACCAGAAGTAACAATTAAATTTTCATTTTTAATTAAATTCAAAGACAAACAACCTTCATCATATTTTTTTCTATGAGCAGGAATATCAAAAATTAATTTATTATTTCCTCCTCTTAAATCCCAACATCTAACAGTACCATCATGACTAGAAGTAAGTAATTCATATTCATTAATTCCATTACATAAACAAGAAATTGAATCAGTATGAGCAACAAAATTTTTAACCATTAAATTATTATTTTTATCAAAAAATCTAATTTGTTTATCTTCATGTCCAGTAACAATTAAACTATTATTAAAACATAAAATTTTATTTGCTTGTTGACTTTCATAAGGAATATTTTTTTCAACTTCATAAGTAATATCACCATAACTTTTTCCAGTTTCAATATCATAAATTTTAATATAAGAAGCAATATGAGAAACATAAATTAAATTTTCATTATTTAAATCCCAAGAACAAGAAGTTGGTATTTCAACAAAATTAAAATATCTATTTCTAAACATAAAATTTCTTACTAAATTTTTACAAGATGAATCATAAGAATAAAAATGTCTTGTTGAATTTTTTTCAATATTACTTTTATTATTTTTATTCTCTTCATAAGTTTTAAAAATTTTAACAGTACCATCAGAAGAAACACTTGATAAAAGTGAATTAAAAGGATGATAATTTAATTCCCAAATCATATCTTGATGAGCTCTCCAAGGATTTAAAGTATATTTATTAATAATCTCATCACAATTATTACAATTTAAATTAGGAAAATTAACAACTCTAATAACACCATCAATACCAGATGAATAAACATTATTTGATTCAAAATTTTTTTTAGGTCCTGTTAAAGTAAAAATTGGAGTAGTATGAATACGAAAAGTAATAAAAGGTTCTGGATTTTCTTTATAATTATATTTTAATATTCTTTCTAAATCCCAAAAACAAATACAAGTGTCTTCACTTACTGATGTTAATATTTTATTATTTGGATCAATATATACATTTCTTACTGTATCTAAATGAAATTTTAATACGGAAATTGGGTTATATGCATATTTTGAATTTGAAGAATTTAATGATGATGATGATCTTTTTTGTGTTTGTGGTTGAAAAATTATACTTGAACGACTTAATGATGATATGTTTGATTTATTTGATGTTGTTGCATTTATATTTTGATTTGAATTGTTATTTGTTTTTGATTTGTTTAAATGAATTGAATTTTCGAAATTAAATGATGATGAATTTAAGAGAGAATTACTTGAGTTTTTATTTAAATTTTGATTACTTGTACTTTGACTTAAAGAATTTGAGATTGAATTTGGTTTTAATAATATTGTTTCTTGTGTATGATTATTTTCACTTGATTCATTTATTTGATCTGAAACATTTATATTAAAATTATTATTATTGTTATTTTCATTTAAACTATTTTCATATGATAAATCATTATTTGTTCTTTCTGTTTTATTATTATTTGAATTTTGAGTGGTATTAAAATTTGTCCAAATACTATTTCCAAATGTATTATTATTATTATTATTATTTAAATTTATTAAAATTTTTTTTGGTTTTTGTGTTATATCTTTTTGTATTTTTGATATTTGTTGCTCATGAATATCTTTTCTAAATTCTTTTATTATATTATTTAATAATTTATTTTCTAATATTTTATTTGTACATCCCCCAAATGAATTTGGTTTTTGTTTCATTATTCTTTTAAATAATCCACCTCTTGTTATATCATCTGAATTTTGTTTTAGTTTTTTTTTTCTATTTGATGCTAACATTTCACTTGCTATTCTTTTATGAACTCTTGATGAACTATTTTTATTTTATTTTTTTTAGTTTTTTTTTATTATTTGTAATTATATAAATTTTATTTTTACACTCTGTCTAAATTTAATGTTAATGCCATTTTATTTTCTTCTGTTTTTGTTACTGAATTATTTGATTGATGATTTAATTGATTTTGAAGTTCTTGATTTTGTTTTTTTAAAAATTCGATTTCTTTTCCCATTTCATTTATTTGATTCTATTATTTAAAAATTATATTATTTTTTATTTTTACATATAAACTTTCTCTTTCTTTTATCCAATCATTTTTACTTAATGATAAACTTATTCTTGTTGAATCTTCTTTTTGTTTTTCATTAATATGAGATTTTCTATTATGTGTCTTTTTCATTTTTTGATAAAAGAAAATTAATAAAATATTTACTAATTAATGTTTATTATTATTTTTAATTAATGATGAATAATATATTTATATAAATGAATAATAATTCAGGAGATCCAAATTTAAATGTTCCAGCAAAAGTTGATACTGGAAAGAAAAATAAAATTAAAAAAAAGAAGAAAAAATCAAGTAAATCAAGTAAAAAAAATTATAAGAATAATAATCTTTATGAAGAAGTAAAATCAGATTTAAATACAAATCCATATACAATGAATAATTATTCTGATATAAAAAGTATAAATAATCAAAATGATGAAAATTTTTCAAATTATAATAAATCAAATTTTTCTCAATCAAATTTTTATCCTAAACCATATAGTCAAAATATGAGTAATTTTGAAAATCAAAATAATAATAATTCAGACTCATATTATTCAAAAAATATTATAGAAGAAAAAAGAACATTAGATTCTTTAAAAAGATTATTAACAACATCAAATGATTTAATAAATCAACAAAATAATATATTAAATCAATGTGATGAATTTGCAAAAAATATATCATTAACAGATTTTGAAATTGAAAGAATGAATTTAAGACAACAAAAAGAAAATTTTCCAGAAGTTTTAAAAAATTATACAATTAATTTAAAAAATATTTTAGAAAAAATAAAAAAGACTTCAAATGATATTGATGAAGCAAATAAATTAAAAGAAGAAAATAATAGTCTTAAATATCAAATTAAAATTCTTAATATAAATAAAAATGATGATTATTTAAATATTGAAAGTGAATTAACTTCTGCAAGAAATGTTTATGCTAATCAAATCAATAGTATGATTAATTTCTTTAATGAAATTGGTTTAGAAAATATTCCTTTTGAAAAAGTTTCTGCTTTAAATTTTAGTGATGATAAAATTATTAGTTTCTTTTCTTTAGTTAAAAAACATATAAAAGATATGAAAAGTAAAATTGAATCTCAAGATGAACAAATTAAAGAATTAAGTAAAGAAAATAAAGAAATGAAAAAGAAAATAAATGAAATTCCAAATAAATCAATTTCTAATTTTAATTCTGAGTCTTTTATTAAAAGAAAAAATATCGATTTTGAAGAAGTTCCAAATTATAATCAAAGTACAAATAATAATTTTATGAATTTAAATAAAGAAAATAATCCTATTATTTCAAGTAATGATAATTTAAATAATATGAATACTACAAATATTGATTTTAAAAATATTAATAAAGAATCAAATCAAATTATTTCAAGTAATAATAATTTAAATAATATGATTTCTACAAATAATAATATAGAAGAAGAAAAAAAAGAATTTTTAGATGAAAAAGATTTAAATCAAATAAAAGATAATAATTTACCAACAAGTACTAATTTCAATTCAAATTTTGAATCAAGAATAAATTATCCGAATCAATATTCTTATAATTATTCATATAATAATACACAAAGTGGAATAAGAGAATCACAAAATTTTAATACAAATTTAAATACAAATAATAATTATAATAATTTAAATAATTTAGAGAATGATTATAATAATGTAAATAATAATTTAGAACATGATTATAATAATATTAATCCTAATTTAGAACTTAATTATAATAATTTTAATTCAAATAATTTTACAAATGATTATAATTTTACTAATCAAAATATATTTAAAGGAAATTCAAATAATGTAATGAGGAGTTCAAATTTTAATTCAAATGTAATTAATGAAAGTTCATTTATTGAAAATTTTAAAAGATCAAAAGATTTAAGAAATGATTTTGATCCTAATAATTTAAATTTAGAAAATCATTATACTGATTCTGTTTTTTATAATTCAAATGATAATAACAAATAATAAAATAAAAAATTCTACCAAAAATATTAGTCAAAAAATGCCAAAACTTAATTAAAAATAAATTTAAATGTTTTTTTTATTTAAATAAAACTATTATGTTTTAATTAATATAATAAATATTAATAATAAATTTAATTTAAATTAAAATTTAAAATAAAAGAAATATGAATTTAAATTTTAAAACCAAATTAGAAAAATTAATTAATACTAATATTGGAGATTCAAGAAATAGACTTTCTGGAAATAGTAATATACAAAATGAAATTAAAACTTTAAAAAAATCCTTTTCATCATCAAAATATATTACTTATACTTGTGATAATATAAATGATCGAAAAAATAATGTAAAAGATTTTATTTCATCTTCATTTAATGAATTTGGATATAAAAAAACAAATTCAAATTTAGTTAATAAACAATTAAAAAATTATATTATTAATCTCAAAAAAAATTACAGTTCAAAAAATTTTGATTTATTTTATAAAAAAATGAATCATAATTTTGATAATTCATCAAATAAAGAAATAAATAATTCTTTAAATAGTTCAAATTTATTTAGTAAAATCAAAGTAAAAAAGTTAAAAGAAAAAATAAAAAATTTTACAAAAGAATTAAAAAATAATAATTCATTTATTAATAGACCAATATCTTATAATTTAAATAATAATTTAATTTTGAATGAATATAGATCACCAATTAATAATAGAAGAGTAAAAAATCTTTCAAGAGGAAAATCAATTACAAATTTATTTAATGATTCTGAAAATAATAAAAATAATAATTTATTTAATAAGAAGAGATTAGTAGTTAATAAAATATCAAAAAAAATAGATAATAAAAAAATAATACAAGATTATATGAACGAATTTAATTATCAAAATTATAATAAGAAATTATATTTTAAACCAAGTCAAAATAAAATAATTAATTTTAATTTTTAATTTTAAAAAAGTTTTTTAATAATTATCAATTAAAGTATAAGTAATAAATTGTTTTTTAACTAAATAATATAAATATAAAACAAATGGATAATGAATATGAAGTAGAAAAAATTGTTGATAAAAGAATAAAAAATGGAAAAATAGAATATAAAATAAAGTGGGCTGGATATTCAATGAATGAATGTACATGGGAACCTTTAAAAAATTTAGAAAATATTAGAAAAATGATTGAGAAATTTAATATGAATTTAATGAGTAAAAAAGAAGGAAAAACTGCTTTAGATAAAAAATTATTAGGTAAAAAAAAAGAAAATCCAGAAAAAATAAATAAAATAGATGAAATTGAAAGGAATATAAATAGTCAAAATCATTTTGATAATAATCAAAATGATAATCAAGAACAAATTTCAAATAATGATATTATAAACAATAATAATATACAAAACGATAATATTTCAAATAATTCAAATTTAGAATCTAATAATACAAATGAAAATGTAAAGAATGACATTTATTTTATTAATGATAGATATAAAGAAGTTGTAACTATTAAAAAAAATGGAGATGATTTATGTGCTATTGTTAATTATGATAATAATGGTGTCATTGAAAAAAAATCTATTTTGACTCAAGATTTACAAAAAATTAATCCTTTTATTTTAATACAATTTTATGAATCTAAAATTAAATTTACATAAAAAATATTATTTATTACTTAAGACAATTTTAATATATAATAAAATAAAAAAAAATTAAATTAAAATAATTAATAAAAATAAAAAATAAATGAATGAAAATGTTAGAGACTTTACTTTTTTAAGAGATTCAATCGATAAATTCAAAGGAGAAATAAATAAGATTATAACAAATAATGAATATTCAAATTCAGGTGCACAAGAATTAAAAAATCATATAGAAGAAATAGAAAAAGATATGGCATCACAAGAAAAATTTTTAATAAATGATTGTTTAAGTTCCAAAAATAATAATAATTTAATATATTCAAATCAATCATCACTTCCTTTAATTAAACAATCTTTTTTAAAAGAAGAAAAAGTAAATATTTCATTAAAATATGCAAAACAAAGTCAAATAGATAGAATGTTAAATCCAATAAAAAAAGAAATAAATGAAGAAAGAATGAATTATATAAATAATATGAAAAGAAGAAAAATAATAAAAACGTTTGAAAGAAATAATAGATATTATGAAAAAAAAAATGAAGAAAAACTATTAAATAAATATGGTATAATATCAAATACATATGATAATATAAAATTATTAGTGAATAGACCTTTTATGAGTCCAGAAAAAAAAATTCAATATTCATTTAATAATAAAAATTATAGTAATTTCAGTTCAGTTACATATGATAAAAATAAGCAGCCAATAATAAAAAAAGAAGAAATTGAAAAAGGATTAATTTATATGGTTTATAGAGGAATTATTCCAAAAGGTGCTGATTTATCTCCTGCTTTTGAAAATAATGGAAAAAATCCTTTACAAATTAATATGAAAATTGAAGAAAATGAAGAAAATGAATTTAATACTTTGGAAAATGAAAAATTACCAATTATTGATAGTGATAATTTCTTTATTACAAAAGCAGATAATAATATTATTAATCAAAGATATAATTATGATATTGAAAATCAAAGTAATAATAATTCAAGTAAAGCAAAATATAATGAAAGTAATATTTTATATGAAGATAAAGAAAAAAATAATGAAATTAAAGTTATTTTATTTAGTGATTTTCATGTTTGTCATAATGAAGAATTTAAAAAATTCCAAAGTGAAAATATGTTAAATTGGGGTGCAATTTCTTATCTTATAGGAATATTTTGTAAATTATTTAAAAAATTAAATTTATCACTTGTTCAAGTTTATGAAGATAAATTATTAAATCTTGCAAAAGATGAAATGAAAAAAATTGATGAGAAAGATTTATTATTATGTGTTTTAGAAAGTGATTTAAAAGGAATTAATCCAAATGATCCATTTAAATTATTTACTTCAGATAAAGAAAAATATATTGTAAAAATACAAATGGCTTTTAGAAAATATTCAGCAAGGAAAAAATTATATGAAATGAGAAATTATTTTGCTAAAATTAAATATATTCAACATATGTATACATCAACAAAATTAAAAGTTAATTCAAGAAAAAAAGCAAAAGTTTTATTTGAAAATAGATATCAAGAATGGAAAAAAATGATGTCAAATTTTAAAAAAAAATGGGATTTAATAAAAACAATGAAAAGAGTAATTATTCATTATAATACAATATCATTAACAAGTGATAATAGTCATTCAATGAATATATCATTTAATCAATTTAAACAAAGAGAAAATAATCAATTAAATAGAATGATTGATTTATATGATCCAAATGTAGAAATTATTTATATTTCACCATATGAAATTGATAAAGATATAATTTCATATTATACTTCAATTTTAAATACTTTAGGAATAGAAAAAATAAAAGAAAGATTTCATTTTTTAATACCAGATATAACAAATCATATTTCAAAAAATAATAATTATTCAGTTAGTGAATTATTATTATTATCAACTGAAACTTTACAAGAAATAAAAAATATAATTGGAGAAAAAGAATGTTACATTATTCCAGGTGATGTAAATAAAATTGATGTTGAAATATCAATTATATTAAATTGTCCTATTTTAATGGGTGATTTATTTCAAAGTGAAACTATTTTTAGTAAAAGTGGTTCAAAATTAATTTTTGAAGCAAATGATATTAATGTTCCTATTTCAGCATGGAATATTAAAGATGAAACTGAATTTTATTTAAGTTTAACTCATTTAATTATTAATTATCCAGAATATAATATTTGGGTTTTTAAAATGGATCATGAAAAAAATGGAAGAGGAATCGCATATATTCAATTAGATAAAATACATCAATTTATAGCATTAAATAAAAAAAAAGATAATTTTAATGATAAAAAAGAATATGAAAATTTATTAAAAGATATTTTAATAAAAATGTTACCTAAAAAAGTAAAAATATGTGGTAATTATTTATATAAAAGTTGGGAAGATTATATGAAAAATTATACAAAATATGGAGGAATTATTGAAGCTTGTCCAACTTTTAATTTAATAAATATTATGGGAAGTCCATCTTTTCCTATTTTAATTGAACCAAATGGAAATATTGAAGTTTTAAATTCTTATGATAAAATTAACTTATTTTCTTTTAGAAATATTGGAGCAATTTCACCAGAAAAATCTACTAAAAGTATTAAAAAAAATAATATTGATAATGAAAATGAAAATAAAGAATTTGATATTAATTTAATTTGTGAAAAAATTGGAAAATATTTATATGAACATGATATTATTGGATATGTAACTATTGATTTTATTGTTTTTAAAAATATAAATAATGAAAATGATGTTAATTATTGTGCAATTGATATTAAATTTGGATTAAATGATTTATTATCTTCTATTAAATTTTGTTATTTTTTATATTCTCATTCAATGGATAAATTTGAACATCAAGATTTAAATCATATTGAATCTGGTTATGATATTGAAAATGAAATTATTAATATTCATCAATGTATGGTTTTTACTTTTCCATTTTTATATCATCCTAATATTTCTGATATTCAAATGAAAAATTTAGTTCAAGAATATAGAAGAGATAATTTAATTTTTGATTTAGAAAAAAAAAATGGTATAATTTTTAATTTTAGTGATATTTTAAAATGTGGAAATATGGGATTATGTGGAATTTTAAACACAAGTAATATTGAATTAAAAAGTCAATATTTTGAAATATGGAAAATGATACAAAATTCAATGTATATTTTATCACTTGAATGTAAAATAAATGAATTTCAGCCTTTAATGATTGAAGATCAAAGAACAGATATGTTGAATCTTCTTGATATATTTAATAAAATTAATAAATTTTATAATAATATAAGAATTTATGTTAAAAAGAATGAAAGTATAAAAATAAAGAAGAGATTTAGTACTAAAAATTAAAATTATATATTTATTATTTTTTAAATAAAATATTTTTAAATTAATCAAATCAAAAAAAAAAAACTATTATTTCTCTTATTTTATTTATTAGAATTTTCATTATTATTTCCATTATCTTCTTCATTTTCTTCAATTTCTCCCATTTCTTTTTGATTAATTCTTGAAAAATGCTCAAACATATCATTAATAGTTTCAATTCCTTTTTTAGCTTTTGCAATACTTGTTGCTTCATTATCTCTTGAATTACTATATTCATTTTCTAATTCTCTTAATTGAGTAGTTAAAACATATAATCTTTCTCTTAATTTTAAATTATCTTCTTTATATTTTAATACTTCTTCTAAATTCTTTTTTATTTCAAATTTTTTTTGAGCTTCTTCTGGTAAAGTACCATTTTTTATTATATCTAATTGTGAATTTATTAAATTTATTCCTTCTTTAAATTTTGCTTCTTTTTGATTTGCTATTTTAATTAAATTTTTTATTTCATTTTGTAAATATAATATATCTTGATTTAATTGAATATTTTGTTCATTTAATGAATCAATTGATAATTTTTTATTATCTATTTCCTTTTGTAAAGCTGTTATATTTGAATTTAATGTATTTTCTTGTCCTAATAATATACTTGTTTGTTTATCTTTTTCTTGTTTTTTTAACATTAATTCACGCATTTTTATTTGAGTTGTATTTATTATATTATCTAAATTTGTTTGAATTGGTTTTTTTGCTCCATGTTTTAATGGAAAAGCAGTTCTGAAATTTTTACTCATATTTTTTTTAATTAATTAAAATATTTTTTGATATTTGAAAAAAATTATTATTTTATTTACTTAAGAAAAATTATTATATAAACTAACAATATAAATTTAAAAAATTATATAATTAAAAGATAAAAAAAATATATATAATAAATTAGATAAAATAAAAGACATAAAAGCCAGAAAAAAAAGAAAATCAAAAAAATCAATCATAACTCATCAAAGATAACTTATAATATTTCTCAAGACTAAATTTTTTATAAACACCTTTCAAATTACTTTTTTTTCTTTGATCAATTAAATTACAAATTTCCAAACAACACAATTTAATATCTTGATAAGTATAACCCATTTTTTCAGCAACACCATTTTCATCTAAATCTAATAATCTATGAGCACAAAATACAGCAGAAGCTGCTAAAAAACTAGGTTTATATTTAATCATTTTATATTCAATTAAACATAACTCAATACAATACCAACAAAAACAAAAAGTTTTATCATCTAAATTTAATATTTTTCTATAAATTTCAATAAATCTATAAGGAGTAGGGAAAGTAATATTAAAATTTAAAGTAGATAAAATTTCCATTTCCATTTTTAAAATTTCTTTATTTGTATAAGCATTATCAGTAATATATGAAAAATCTTTTACTTCAGGAGGATAAATATCTTCATATTTTGAAGCAATAAACATTGAAGTAACACCAACTAATTGTAATTTAGTTCTTTTAATATCTTTTTTTGATAAGTATCTATCAATTATATTTGTTGTTATATATAATGTTTCTGGGACTAATTTATATTTTAAATGTACTTCTACTAACCAATCTAATAATATTGAACGCATTTTTGAATTTATATCTGTTCTCTTTGACATGTAATTTGAATCTGGTAAAAATTGGTCTTCTGTTAATTTTAATGTTGAATATATTTCTGTGAAATATTCTTCTACATTTTGAGGATTTTTTATTTCTAAATTTGAAAAATTTGTATTTTTCATTTCTATATCTTCATTTAATTCTTTTTCTTTATTTTTTATGTTATTTGTTATGTTTTCTATTTTTATTTTATCTATGTTTATATTTGGTTCTGTTTGATTGTTATTATTATTTTCTGTTAAATCTTCCATTTGAATGTCTTCTTCTTCTAATTTTTGAATATTGTTTGATGAGTAATTTTGTTTGTTTTCTTTTTCTCTGAAAATTTTTTTAGAAAAATTATTATCTTGACTTTTTTGTCTACGAATTTCATTAATATTTATTTCATTTGTTTTGAAATCATCTTTTTTAATTTGATTAATTTTTATATTTTTATTTACTTGAATTCGTTTATTGTTTTCTTTATTAAATGTCGTTAAATTATTTTGATTTGTTAAATCTTTACCAAATTCTCTTTGAGTTTCATTAAAAGTATTTAATGACTTTTCAGAAATGTCGTTAAAGATATTAAATGAATTTTTTTGATTAAATCCATTAATTCTTGTTGTTAATGGCTTTATATTATTTGATATATTATTTATTGAGTTTGTTGTTATCATTTTTTTAATTTTTTATTTTTTTTAAAAGTTTTAGAAATATATTTGTTATTTTCTTTCTGACCAGAACATATTTATTTAACTTAATATTATTTTAAATTATTTACTAATATTATTTTTATTGAAAAATTTTTTTATTCTAAAAAATAATATTGAATAAAATATAATCTTTATAATTTAATTAATATTTAATTTTTCTATTTATAAAATTTTTTAATTAAAATCACCTAATAATGCTCTTGCTTTTGCTCTTAAATTTTCCATTATATCTTCTTTTAATAATTCTTCTTTTTTTTGTTTACGTAATGAAATTAAAAGATAAAATAATTGTTTTTTTATGTGAAAAAGTCTTAATTCATTTATTTGTTTAATTTTTTCCAAATTATCATTCTTTTCTTGTTCAATATAATATTGAATATATTTTAAATATTTTTTCTTTAAATTATTCTCAAATTTTTGATTGACAAAAAGTCCAACTTGTAAAGAAACAATTTTAAATTTATATAAATAATAAAATATTCTTTTTTTAATTTTTTGATTATAAAAACTAAGAGCATTTGAAAATTCTAATTGCTCTTTTTTTAATTCAGTTTCTCTTTTAATGTCTGCTATAATTTTCATTCTTTTTAAAACATTCATTTTAATAATTTTCTTATGAATATTAATCAAAAATAAATTTGTTACACTTCTTATCTCAAGATTAATTTTTAAAATATTAAAAAATCTTTTTGATATAAAATATTTATATAATCTATCTGCATAAGCATCTTTTTTTATTAAATCTTTTTTATATTTTTCTCTTTCTTCTTTATTAATTTTTTCTAATCTAGTTTTTTCTTTATATTTTTCATATTCAATTTCAGTTTCAGTTTTTTCTTTATTTTTCTTTATTTTTTCTTCATTTTTTTTCTTTTTAAAATCTTCATGATGTTGTTTTATTAATTCTTTTTTTTGTTTTCTTTCTTGTTGTTTTTTTAAACTTTTTAAATAAAAACTTGGCATTTTATATTTTTTATTATTTAACTTATAACCTTTTAAATTTGGATTTTTTTCAAATGTTAATTGATTAAAATATCTTATAAATTTTTTTAAATGTTGTGATAAAATAGAATATAGAATATTTAAAAATTTTTGATACAATAGAAGTTTTAATTTATTCATTGATTTTTTATTTTTATTTTCTAATTTTTGAAAACTTTGTGATAAATCATCCATTTTAGAAATTTGAGATAAAATTTGTTTTTGAGTTACACTTTCATACTCATCATCATACATTAAATCTTCATCAATTGAATCTTCATTTTCATTTTCTTCTTCATTATCATTTATATTTTCTTCAATTTCATTATTATTCATTTTTTATTTAATTGAATATTCATTTTTATTATTTTTATTATTTATTTCTAATATTATTAAATGTTTATATTCCATATTTAGAATTTAATAAACGTAAAGATTTTAAAAAGTATTATAATATATAAAAAAATA
>JAEEGK010020015.1_pt1 | contig 14279 bp, 11 predicted proteins | sample 8958771 | NCBI WGS metagenome assembly JAEEGK01 (sample SAMN16246547, study PRJNA631951) | gut metagenome | biome: gut microbiome; feature: rumen; material: SC-attached | host: Bos | place: Iran: Karaj | collected 2018-10
CATGCCGCTTGTTGGCGGGGTCGTCGTAGGGGCCCAGCAGGTCCGAAAGGCCGAGGCGGCCGTGCTCATAGGCCAGGTCGAGGACGCCGCTCATCGAGCCGGCGGCGCGGAAGCGGGCCGGGTCGTCGAGGAAAAGATTGATGGCACCGTGGCCGCCCATCGACAGACCGGTGATGAAGGTCTTCTCGGGATCGAGGAAGTATTTCTCTTTCAGCTGGGGATAGAGCTCCTGGTCGAAGAAGTCGCGCCACTGCATCTGGTTCGGGTCGTTGGCGTTCACGTACCAGCTGTCGTAGAAGCCGTCGGGGCAGATGATGAGGAAGCCCGATTCGTCGGCAATCTGCTGGAGGTCATAGTAATCGCTCCAGTTGCGGTAGCAGCCCGACCAGCCGTGCAGCAGGAAGAGAGCGGGGACGGGATCGGGATCCCCGAGGCAGTCCAGGCAATAGCGGTCGGAGTAATTGAATTCAAACTGTTGCGGGATGAAGACCAGCACGGAGTCGTTGGCGTGGAGGTTGGGCGATTCGATGACGACAAGCTGTTGGGCGTATGCGCCCGCCGCGAAGAGGAGGAGCAGGGCGGCCAGCATGATTTTTTTCATATTTCCGGAGTTTTTTGCTATTTTTACTGATTCTGAGGCTTCACAAAGTTATGAAAAAATATTGGATCATCAGTTGCTATATCGTTCTGGCCGTCCTCTTGCTGCTGCTCTATCCCCGCATCGGGAAGTTCCAGTACGAGTACCAGAAAGGCCGACCCTGGGTTTATGAGACGCTGATCTCGCCCATCGACTTCCCGATTCTCAAGTCGGAGGCCGAAATGCTCCGGGAGAAGGAGGAACGGGCGTCCGAAATGGTGGATTACTATGCCTACGATCCTTCGGTGGCACCACCGGTGCTGGAGCGTTTCGGACACAAGGCCGTGGAGCTTCAGCTCGACGAGGAGCTGACCCGCAAGCTCTACGAGCATCTCGATGAAGCCTACCGCCGCGGCATCGTGTCCGATTTCGGCGGCAACGAACAATCCGACAAAGTGGTCTTCATCAAGCGCGACAAGCGGGCCGACGAGACCCCGGCCTCGGAAATATATGACCTGGCGCGGGTGCTCAACGCCCTGAAGTCCGATCTGGCGTATGACTATCCCGAAATGGAAGTCGATTCGCTGGTCCGGCAGCTCGACCTGCCGTCGTTCATCGTGCCCAATCTCTTTTTCGACGAGAATACCACGCAACTGGTGCATCGCGAAGCCGTGAACTACATTTCGCCGACCAAAGGCATGGTCTATGCCGGACAGCTCATTGTCTCGGAAGGAGAGACCGTCACCGGCGAGATCTGCGAGATCCTGGATTCCTACAAAGAGGAGTACCGGCTCAGCTACGGCTACTCCGGATCGCAGAACGCGCTGCTGATCAGCCATCTGTTCCTGGTGCTGATCCTGCTGGCCGTGTTCTTCTTCGCGGTGTTCTTCCTCGACCGTTCCGTGTTCTCCTCGATGCCCAAGCTGCTCTTCCTGATGATGCTCCTGCTGATCTCCTTCGCGGGCGTCTCCATCCTCTTCCGCGTGGACCAGCGGCTGCTGTATCTGTTCCCGTTCGCCGTCATCGCGCTCTATATGAGCGCTTTCTTCCGTGACGACCTCTCGTATGCCGTCTATGCCGTGACGATCCTTCCCCTGCTGATCATTCCGGAAAACGGCGTGGAACTGTTCTTCATCAACATGGTCGGCGGCTCGGCGGTGCTGTACGCCTACAGCCGGCTCAGCCGGGGCTGGCTGCAGTTCATCAACATCATCATCCTCTTCGTGGCCATGGCCGTCACCTGCTTCGTGTTCAAACTCGGCGCGGGCGACTTCTCCTATGCCTTCAAGGCCACGGAGTTCCTGTACCTGGGTATCAACGCCCTGCTCTCGATCGTGCTGTATCCGTTCGTCTACCTGTTCGAGAAGCTCTTCGGCTTCGTGTCGTATTCACGCCTCCGGGACCTGTCGGAAACCACCAACAAGCTGCTGAAGAATCTCCAGTACAAGGCGCCGGGCACGTTCCAGCACTCGCTGCAGGTGGCCAACCTGGCTGAAAACGCCGCCCGCGAGATCGGCGCCAACGCCATGCTCGTGCGGGTCGGATCGCTCTACCACGACATCGGCAAGATGGAGAACCCGATGTGCTTCATCGAGAACCAGGCCGAAGGCGTCAACTACCACGCCGGCCTGACGCCGGAAGAGAGCGCCCGCGCCATCATCAAGCACGTCGACGACGGCCTGGCGCTGGCGAAGAAGGCCAAGCTGCCCGCCATCGTCACCGATTTCATCGCCTGCCACCACGGCCGCTCCGTGACCCTGTATTTCTACAACGTGTATTGCAACAACGGCGGAGACCCGGCCAACAAGGCGGCCTTCACCTACAACGGCATCCTGCCCCGGACCAAGGAACAGGTGGTCGTGATGATGGCCGACGCCGTCGAGGCGGCGTCCCGTACGTTGAAGGATTATTCCGAGGAGAGCATCTCCGCGCTGGTCGACCGGATCATGGCCAATCGTTTCGATGATTCCCAGCTGGCGGAAGCGGACATCTCCATCCGCGACATCAACCAGGTGAAGAAGTCGTTCAAGACTTACCTGATGCAGATTTACCACGCCCGGATCGCCTACCCGAAACGGCAAAAACCAACAGCGTAAGCAACGAAGCCAGGAAAAGGTAGCCGGCGCAGCGTCCGACCCGGTCGCCGTGCCGGACGAACGGCGTGAGGGCGTCGTTGCCGTTGATGGTGCCTTTCAGTGTGGTCTCGACCCACCAGCCCGTCTTGGCCAGCACGTCGCCGCGCTGGTTGATGAAGCCGGAGGTGCCGGTGTTGGCAGCCTGCACCACGTCGCGCCGGTTCTCGATGGCGCGCAGGCGGGCGAAATTGAAGTGCTGCCGGTAGCCGGGCGTATCGCCCCACCAGCCGTCGTTGGTCATCACGGCCAGGAAGCGGGCGCCCTTTTTCGTGGCTACGCGCGACCAGTCGCCATACACCGATTCGTAGCAGATCATCGCGCCCAGCTTGCTCCCGTCGCTGGTCGGGATGGCGTCCATTTCGTCCTGCGTCCCATAGCTGGAGCTCGAGCCGCCGAACTTCTGGACGATCGGGCCCAGGAACTTGAGCACGTTCTCATACGGGATGATCTCCACACCCGGCACGAGTTTCGACTTGACATACGAGCCGTACACCTGCTGGCTGTCCATCACCAGGGCGGTGTTGTAGACGTCGACCCACTGCCCGGCGCCGCCGGGGCGGGCGCTGCGCGAGGGTTTGGCGTACGTATTGAAAAACCGCCGGTAGGTGAGGGCGCCCAGCAGCAGGTCGGTTCCCGGATGGGCCGACAGGAAAGCCGCGTAGGTCCGCAGGGAAGGACTGCTGAGCAGGGGATTGTCGATATCCACGTCGTAAGTGAACGTCTCGGGCGTGACCACGAAACGCGTCTGCGGCGTCACTTCCTGCGCGAGCAGCTGGACCAGCCGTTCGTCGAGGCCGGCCTGCGGCGTGACCCCGTATTTGTGGAAAGGATCGATATTGGGCTGCACCACCACCACTTCCATCGGGTCGTCCGTTTCCTTGTAGGTGGCGTAGCGGATTTCAGAATAAATAATGGGGATGAACACCACCACAGGGGCGGCGATGGCATACCAGCGGCGCCAGGCGCGGTCCCGGGTGGTCAGCCACAGGTAAATGATGCTGTTGCAGAGGAGGATCCAGGCGGAGCCGCCCACGGCGCCGCAGTCTTCGTACCACTGCACCATCTCGGGATTGTAGGCGAAGGAATTGCCCAGGCAGAGCCAGGGCCACGACAGTTCGATGTTGAAATAGATGTGCTCCCAGGCCAGCCAGGTGAGGATGAACCAGCATAGCGACAGGGCTTCGGCCAGGGTCGGGTCCTTGACTTTTCTGCGGAGGATGCGCCCGCCCCAGCGGAACAGCGCGAAGATGGCCGCCATCTGCAGGGCGTTGAGCAGGAGCGCCGCGATGGCGCCTGCCGGCGAGACGAACCAGATCCAGAAGGTCGTGGCGATGTTGAAGAGCAGGAAGGCCGTGTAGTAGTACCAGAAGGCGTGCTTGACCCGGTATTCCGTCAGCAGCCGCTCGAACAGGAAGAGGGGAACGAATCCTACCAGGGAAAGGAATCCCAGGCGCGGCACCAGGAACGGCAGGCTTGTCAGCAGCGTAAATCCGGCGATCAGCAGCCAGAGATTTCCTTTCGATATAGGGCGGGATGTTTCCATGGTATGTTCGAATGTGAAGAATTGCTTACAAAGATAGGTTTTTTGCAGTGAATGTTGTAAATAATGGTATCTTTGTCATCGTTTCGGAAACACAATGGTACTCAATTTCCTCAAAGCGATCCTCATCGGACTGGCGGCTTCGATTCCGCTCGGGCCGCTGGGCATCGTCTGCATCCAGAAGTCGCTGGACAAGGGCCGCTGGGCCGGCTTCGCCGTCGGCGTCGGCTCGTCGATTGCTGATACCTTTTATGCGGCGATCGCCCTGTTCTCGGTCTCGTTCATCAGTGAGTTCCTGAACCGGAACTATGACTGGGTGATGCTCATCGGCGGCGTGATCATCCTCCTGATCGGCCTCCAGATCGCCTTGAAGAACCCAATCAAGGACCTGAACCGGCCCAGTACGGAAGCCTTGAGTACCCGGCACATCCGGGAAATCGGCCGCGGCCTGCTGATGACGATCACCAACCCCGGCGCCCTGGTCCTGATGCTCGGCCTGTTCGCCTTCTTCAAACTGGATCTGGGCAGCAGCTATTCGACCCTCGACGTGCTGTTCGTCCTCTCCGGCATCTTCCTCGGCACCGCCACCTGGTGGTTCCTGCTGAGCAGCGGCATCTCGATGTTCCGTAAGCGTTTCCATCTCCGCCAGATGCTGGTCATCAACCGCATCTCCGGCACCCTCATCGCCCTCCTCGGCCTCGCCTCCCTCATCGAAGGCCTCGCCCGCCTCATCCTCCACCAGTCCTTCATCGGGCTCTAGCGGCCGTTGGGCCACAAAAAAAGGGACCTTGCCAAGGTCCCTTTTTTTGTGGAGATGGGCGGAGTCGAACCGCCGTCCGAATAAAGCGCCAAGTGGCTTTCTACATGCTTATCCGGCCTTTGGTTGTCGGGGACCGGCTGCCGGCAGGCGGGCCAACGGTCCCTTAGCTTCTAAGTCTTAGGGCGCGGTAGAAGCGTCGGCGCCGGCATCCTTCCTGGATGATACCCCATATACCGGGGAGGGAAGGCTAGAAACCCCGGCGGGATACTCGTCGCTACGGACCTGGTCCGCGCGATTAAGCTAATCTGCTTGGCAAATTAGGCAGCGAGTGCATAGTTGTAGTTGCCAGTTATGGCTTGTAGTCTGAGATTTACGAGCGGGGCTACGACGCTCGGCATGCTTACCGCCCGACATCATTTACCGTCAAAACCAGTACATCCCCAGTTGTGCCGTCTGTCGAACGACACTGCAAAGATGCAAAAAATGGGCGAAATGTTGCGTCTCTCCCGCAAAAAAACGCTTACCGGTGGTGCTTCTGGGGGAAATGGATGTCTTCCCGCAGAAGTTTCCGTTCATATCCGTTTGCTTCCAGGACGCCGACAGTACTGTCGTACCCGCGGAAAAAAAGGTCTTCGAGTTTGGACATGTCGTAGGCAGTACAGCCTTCCGTGTCCAGATCGACGAAGATGTCGGCCTGCCGTGCATCGGCCAAGGTATTGGAGAGGAACATCATGGAGAAAGAGCGGTAGGCTACCGCCACGACGTTGTTCTTGTATTTCTCCTCGTAGATATGGTTGAGGTTGAAGGCAATCAGCTTTTCGCAGCGACGGCGGATGGCCGGCACGGGCAGATTCTGGAAAACGCCGCCGTCCACGTAGTGGATGCCTCCGATCTCGATGGGATTGAAGATCACCGGAATCGAGCAGGAAGCAACGGCGCGCGGAGCGATCTCTCCTCGGGAGAATACCTTGGCGCAGCCATGTTCCATGTCGGAGGCGATGATGCAGGTGGGGACGGGGAGGTCTTCCAGCCGGGTATAAGGCAGGTGTTTGCGCAGGTGTTCGATCAGTGGCCTGGAGTCGAACATCCCACCCTTGGGCAGTGTAGGCGAGACGATGTCCTTGAAGAAGCTCAGGCCGAGGAACTGGGACACGATTTCACGCGGCGAAAATCCGGAAGCATAATAGATTGCCACCAGAGCCCCGGCACTGGTGCCCGATACGATGTCGGGCTTGAGACCGAATTCAAGCAGTGCCTGCAAGGCTCCGCAGTGAGCCGCCGCCCTGGCCCCTCCACCGCTGAATGCGGCCCCCAACTTGTATTTCTTCTGCGCCATCTTCCAGATACAGGCAGAACGTTGCGTAACCTTTGCTGAAATCTTATTCCCACTCGATCGTTCCGGTCGGCTTCGGCGTCAGGTCGTACAGGACGCGGTTCACGCCGGGGACTTCCGTGATGATGCGCTGCGTGATGTGGTGCAGCAGCTTGTAGGGGATCTCCTCGATGGTGGCGGTCATGGCGTCGCGGGTGTTGACGGCACGGATGATGACCGGCCAGTCCCAGCTGCGCTTGTTGTCGCGGATGCCTGTCGACTTGTAGTCGGGGACGATGGTAAAGTATTGCCAGACTTTGCCCTCCAGCCCGTTCCTGGCGAATTCCTCGCGCAGGATGGCATCGCTTTCGCGAAGGGCTTCCAGCCGGTCGCGGGTGATGGCGCCGGTGCAGCGGACACCCAGGCCGGGGCCCGGGAAAGGCTGGCGGTAGACCATATTGTCGGGCAGGCCCAACTGCTTGCCGACGACGCGGACTTCGTCCTTGAAGAGCAGTTTGATGGGCTCTACGAGCTCAAACTGAAGGTCTTCCGGAAGGCCGCCCACGTTATGGTGCGATTTGACGGGGCCGGATTCGATGATATCGGGATAGATCGTCCCCTGGGCCAGGAAACTGATGCCGTCCAGCTTGCGGGCCTCTTCCTCGAATACGCGGATGAATTCCGCGCCGATGATTTTCCGCTTCTGTTCGGGATCGGCCACGCCGGCCAGTTTGTCGAGGAAACGGTCGACGGCATCCACATAGACCAGATTGGCGTGAAGCTCATCGCGGAAGACACGCACCACCTGCTCGGCCTCGCCTTTGCGAAGGAGTCCGTGGTTGACGTGGACGGAAACCAGCTGCTTGCCGACGGCCTTGATGAGCAGGGCGGCGACAACCGAAGAATCGACGCCGCCGGACAAGGCCAGCAGCACCTTTTTATCGCCGATCTGCGCACGCAGTTCCTGAATTTGTTCGTCAATGAATTGTTGGGCCAGTTCGGCAGTCGTGATGCGCTCCATCGTGGCGGGGCGGACGTTACCAGTAGTCATAGTATATAAGGTTGATGGTTGATCGAATCGGATGATTTTACGGCGATTAGTTGCGTTTATGCTACAAAAATAGTATTTTTATGAAATGAACGTTGAAAAACTATGAAACGCCGCTCTTTTTTGAAAGGGGCCGCCGTTGCCGGTGCGGCCACGCTTCTGCCTTCCGGACTTTTGGAACTGGCTTCCGCCTGCACACGGAAACCTGCATCCGCGCAAGGATGGAACTTTGACGAAATCCTGGACCGCTCCGGCACCTGGAGCATCAAGTACCGCCGCGCAGAAGGCGACAAACTGGCGATGTGGATCGCCGACATGGATTTCAAGACCGACCCGGTGGTGAGCCAGGCGCTGCGTGACCGGTTGGAAAAAGATGTTTTTGGCTACACCTACGGGCCCGACGAATTTTTTGAGGCCATCGCAGGCTGGGAAAAGTCGCAACATGGTTTCGACGTTCCCATCGATTGGGTGGATTATGCGCCCGGCGTCATCTCGTCGCTCTGCCAGGTTTATCTGACCTTTACGGAACCCGGCGACAAAGTCGTTGTCCAGACGCCCGTGTATGATCCGTTTTTCCGCTATGCCGATCGGCTCGGAAGGGTCGCGGTTGAAAACCCGCTTCGCTGGAAGGACGGACACTATGAAATGGACTTCGAGGGGCTTGACCGGCTCTATGACAAGCGGGTGAAGATGCTTGTGCTCTGCAATCCGCACAATCCCGTGGGCATCATCTGGCCGAAAGAGACCCTCTCCCGACTTGCGCAGTGGTGTGCGCAGCACGACGTGCTGGTGGTCTCTGACGAAATTCACGCGGACCTCTCGCTCTACGGAAGGCATCATATTCCTTTCTGCAGTGTCGATGAAACGGCGGCCCGCATCGGAATCCAGCTTTGCAGCCCGACCAAAGCCTTCAATTTTCCGGGTATCACAGGGACGGCCTATGCCATCATCCCGGATCCTGTGAAACGGCAGCGTTTCCATGAGACCCTGGAAAACGCCAAGCTTCGGGAAGCTTCCATCCCAACCCTCGTCGCGACCATCGCCGCCTATACGCACGAACCTGTGTGGCTGGATGCCGTCAAACGCTATATTGAGGGGAACATCGCCTGTGTCGAGGATTTCTTCTCCTCGCACGAATGCGGCATCCGCCCTGTGCGCCCCGATGCCTCCTTCCTGATCTGGCTGGATGGCCGGGCACTGGGTCTTCCGCAGGCGGAACTGGTGGACCTTTTCAACGAAAAGGCCGGTGTCGTGGTCAACAATGGGGCAGGATACGGCACGGGTGGGGAGGGATTCGTCCGGCTGAACGTCGGCTGCCCGCGCAGCATCGTGGAGGAAGCGCTCCGCCGCATCGAAGCAGCCTTGCAGAAATAAGCGGGGAAATGCGGCGAGATTTGTATAATTGACAGATACTACGAATTACACGCTATGATCGATAAACAGACCCGAGAGCGCATCCTGGCGCTGATCCACAAGGAAGTGGTACCGGCCATCGGCTGTACCGAACCCATGGCCGTGGCCCTCTGTACGGCCCGTGCCACCGAGCAGCTGGGCTGCAAGCCCGAAAAGATCGAAGCGCTGCTGAGCGCCAATATCCTGAAGAACGCGATGGGCGTGGGGATTCCCGGTACCGGGATGACCGGCCTTCCGATCGCCATCGCCCTGGGCGCGCTCATCGGAAAGAGCGCCTATCAGCTCGAAGTGCTGCGCGACCTGACGCCCGACGCGCTGGAAGCCGGAAAGCAGTACATCGCCGAAGACCGCATCGACATCCAGCTGAAGAAAGGAATCTCGGAGAAACTCTATATCGAGATCATCGTTACAGCGGGTCAAAAGCAGGCAACGGCGGTCGTGGCCAAAGGCCATACGAACTTCGTCTGGGTGGAAAACGGCCGGATGGACGAAGCCACGCAGCAGCGCATCCTGCCGGCAGGGGGTACTGCCGAAGTAGCGGACAGCGATGATATCGCATTGAATCTCAAGCTGGTGTACGATTACGCCACAACCGCACCGCTCGACGAGATCCGCTTCATCCTCGAGACGCGCGACTACAACATGAAAGCCGCCCGCGAAGCGCTCAAAGGCAATTACGGGCACAATCTGGGCAAGAGCATCGACCGTCCGCTGGCAAAAGGCATCCTGGGCGACAGTATCTATTCCCGGATCATCGCCCGTACGGCCGCCGCGTGCGACGCGCGCATGGGCGGGGCGATGATTCCCGTGATGAGCAACTCGGGCAGCGGAAACCAGGGCATCTGCGCCACCAACCCGGTGTGCGTCTATGCCGAGGAGAATGAGAATACGGAGGAAGAATTGATCCGCGGGCTGATGCTCAGTCACCTGACGGCCATCTACATCAAGCAGTCGCTGGGCAAGCTTTCCGCGCTGTGCGGCTGCGTGGTGGCCAGTACGGGAAGCAGCGTGGGCATCACCTACCTGATGGGCGGGGATTACGCACGCTGCTGTGCTGCCGTGAAAAACATGGTGGCCAACCTCACGGGTATGATCTGCGACGGCGCGAAACCTTCTTGTTCCCTGAAACTTACGTCCGGCGTTTCCACCGCCATCCTCTCGGCGCTGCTGGCCATGGAAGGCAAGTGTGTGACGTCTCAGGAAGGCATCGTGGACGATGACATCGACCGCTCCATCCACAATCTGACCGCCATCGGTGCCGACGCCATGTGTGTCACCGACGAAATGGTGCTGGGCATCATGACCAGCAAGGGTTGCTGAGCGGGAGGGGTACCTACCGTTTGTCGACAATCTTCGCGGTCGGATAGTCGGCCGCGTTGAAAGTGACCTGTTTCTCCGTCACGCCGAAGGAGATGCCGTGCAGGTTCATCGATACACCGGACATCTTGGTACTCAGGCTGAGGGGATAATAGTTCTTCTTGGATATCACCAGGTCGATTGTCTTGGGGGCGTCTTTGTCAGTGTTGTTCTTGCTTTTCTTGCAGAGGAGATGCCAGGCGTCAGCCGTTTCCTTCTTGATCGATACGTCGTAGTCGTCGGTTATGCCCGAAAACATTTCCGCATCAGTTTCGGTTCCGGCGCCGGGCTTTTCGTTTTCGATCTCAATCGTGTTTTCCTTCTTGTTGTAGGTCCACTGGGTCTTCCCGTCGGACCAGGTAATGAATTTGACACCCGACATCTCTCCTTCCACACGCGTCTTCTTGTCCAGGGCGTACGATGTCGTGGACATCGTGCCCAGGATGGGAATTTTGACGTCGATAACCATGACCAGGCCGTCATGCTCGTGTTTGTTCATCTCCTCTTCCATCCGGGCTACGATCTCCTCGGGCGTTTGCGCAAAAGCCATGACCGCGAAGAGGGCTGCGGCCAGGAAGGTCATCATTCTTCTCATTCTCTGTCGTTTTTAAGGGTTTATACTCACTTCAAGCGGAGAAAGCTGTAGCCGAAGCGTTTGCAGGCAGCTTTCTCGAGCTCTTCGCGATCGTCGGGGTGAGCGATCGCGATGAGTGCCTTAGCCCGTTGAGCAAGATTCTTGCCACGGAGGAAGGCGATACCCCATTCCGTCGCGACATACTGCGTTTGGAAACGCGTCGTCACGACACCGGCGCCCGGCGTCAGGGTCGGGACGATCTTGGCCTTGCCCTTGTTCGTGCGGGAAGGCAGGGCGATGAAGCACTTGCCGCCTTCCGAAAGGGAACAGCCGTACATGAAGTCGTGCTGGCCGCCGACGCCCGAGAAGATCGTCTCACCGATCGAGTCGGCGCAGACCTGGCCGGTGAGGTCAACTTCCAGGGCCGAATTGATGGCGCAGGCTTTCGGGTTCTGCGCAATCAGGAACGGGTCGTTGGTATAGGCCACGTCGTAGAATTCCATCGTCTTGTTGTGGTCGATGAATTCGTACATCTCCTTGGATCCCAAGGCAAGTGCGGCGATGCTGACGCCCGGGTGCACTTTCTTCAGGGAATTGTCGATGACGCCTTCCTTCATGAGCCGGATCACGCCGTCGGTCATCGCTTCGGTATGGAGTCCCAGATGCTTGTGGTGACGGATGCCGCTCAGGATGGCATTCGGGATACCGCCCACGCCGATCTGCAGACAGGCGCCGTCGGGAATCTCGGCGGCCACATTGGCGCCGATGGCCTTTTCAATCTCGGTGGGTTCGCCGAACTGCATCGCGATGGGCGGAACGTTGCAGCGGACCGCCGCGGCGATCTTGGATTCATGGATGAGGCAGCCGCCATAAAGGTAGGGGATGGCCTCGTTGACCTGGGCGATCACCACGCGGGCCGTTTCGACGGCGGCGACGGAGATGTCGCAGCCGATGCCGTAGCTGCAGTATCCGTTCTCATCGGGCAGCGAGCAGTTGATGAAGGCCACGTCGATGGGCAGCAGGCCGCTGCGGAAGAGCACCGGAACCTCGCTCAGGAAACTCGGCGTCATGGAGCCGTAGCCCTGGGCGATGTGCGCGCGCTGGTCGCTGCATACGAAGATGCTGTTGATCAGGAAGGAATCCTTGTATTCGGGCTTGCAGAACGGGGCAAGGCCTTCGGTGATGTTGAATCCGGAGACGATCTGCACGTCGCGCAGTTCGTCTGCGCGCCGGGCCAGCGCCTCCTGCAGGATGACCGGCACGGAGGTGCTGCCCTGGCAGCAGATGGTGTCGCCGCTGCGGACCAGACGGACCGCTTCGTCGGCTGATACGTATTTCATAAGCAGGCTATTTCTTCCGGGCCGATGCGAATCCTGCATCGAAGGCTTTGATGTTGGCTTCGACGATCTCTTCACCCTTGCGGCCGAAGATGCGGCGGATACCGTCGCGGAGCTTGTCCGGGTCGAGGATGCCCAGCACGGAGGCCGTGGCGCCCAGCAGCACCATGTTCGCGCTGCGCGGGGAACCGACTTCCTTGGCGATGGCGTCCACGTCGATGGCGATCACGCGCGGGAGTTTGTTGAGCGCCCCCATCACCTGGTCCATCGGCGGATAGTCGGGGATGTTCTCGAAGGGAACGGTGTTGGTGATGATCCAGCCTTCCGGAGCCAGATAGGGTATATAGCGCAGCGCTTCAAGGGGTTCGAGCGAAACGATCAGATCGGCTGCACCCCGGGGGATCAGGTCGCTGTAGATGGGGTCGGACGAGAGGCGGAGATTCGACTGGACGTCGCCGCCCCGCTGGCTCATGCCGTGCACTTCAGCCTGTTTGAGATGCAGGCCCTGCTCGAGGGCTGCGGAACCGATGACCGTGGCGATGGAGAGGATGCCTTGTCCTCCCACGCCGGCGAGAATGATATCTTGTTTCATGGCTTTACTTTTTAGCGTGTCTTCTGGCGGTTTGGATGCATTCGCGGCGGCATACGATCACGGAGACGCCGTGGTATTCGATTTCTTCCCGGATGACTTTCTCCATGTCGGGGTAGTTCTTCGGCAGCGGGACGATGGTACGGATGTGGGCCGGGTCCACGCCGAGGCCGGCGCAGATGGCTTCGATGCGTCCTGTTCCGGCGGAATCCTGTCCGCCCGTCATGGCGGTGGTCAGGTTGTCGGAGATACAGAGTACGACGTCTGCATTGCCGTTGACGGCGTCGAGCAGGCCGGTCATACCGCTGTGGGTGAAGGTCGAGTCGCCGAGGACGCCGACAGCGGGCCAGGTGCCGCTGTAGGCCGCCCCCTGCGCCATGGTGAACGAGGCGCCCATCTCCACGCAGGTGTTGATGGCGTGGAACGGGGCCATATAACCCAGCGTGTAGCAACCGATGTCGCTGAATACGCGGGCGGTAGGGTAGTCTTTCTTGAGCACGTTGTTCAGGGCCGTGTAGAAGTCGCGGTGGCCGCAGCCCATGCAGAGGGCCGGCGGACGCGGGGCCAGCACCTGGCTCGGGGCGAAGGTCGGAAGGGCAGGGAGGCCGAGGGCTTTCCGGACATCGTCGGGCGAGAGTTCGCCGTCACGGACGACCGTTTCATCGATCCGGCCGATGATCTTCGTGTTGGAAGGGAACACGCCGCGCAGCATGTTTTCCACAAGCGGCTGGCCTTCTTCAAGCACGAGGATGGTCGGGACCATGGCGGCAAGCTTGAGCGCCAGCTTCCGCGGGAACGGATACTGCGAGACTTTCAGGACGGGATAAGGGCAGCCGTCCGGGTAGTTTTCCATAAGATAGTTGTATGCAATGCCGCAGGCGATGATTCCAAGGCTGTTGTCCTTGCCCTTGGTGAGCCAGTTGAACTTGGAGGCCACCGCATCTTCCTCAAAGGTTGCATAATCCTTTATGAGCTGGCGGTTGCGTACGCGTGCGTTCACGGGCAGCGTGACCCACTGGCGGGGATTTGCAGGGTATTTGAGAGTATTCTGCTCACGGATATCTCCCTTGCTCTCCACGACGGCGCGGGAGTGCGACATGCGGGTTGTAAGGCGCATCAGGACGGGAATTCCACGACGTTCCGAGTAGTCGAAAGCGGCGCGTGCCATTTCATATGCTTCCTGCTGGTTTGAGGGCTCGAAAACGGGCATCATTGCAAAGGCGCCGTAGAAGCGGGAATCCTGCTCGTTCTGGGAGCTGTGCATGGAAGGATCGTCACAGGAGGCTATTACAAGGCCGCCGTTGGCGCCGGTCATGGCAGAACCCATGAAAGGATCCGCGCAGACGTTTAAGCCAACGTGCTTGAAGCACACCAGGGCGCGTTTTCCGGCATATGACATGCCAAGCGCACCTTCCATTGCGGTTTTCTCATTGGTGGTCCAGTGGCAGTGGACATTTCTCTCCTTTGTAAGGGGATGCAGCTGGATATACTCGGTTATCTCAGTGGACGGAGTGCCGGGATAGGCGTATACGCCGGAAAGGCCGGCATGAAGGGCTCCCAGTGCAAGAGCCTCATCTCCAAGTAAAAGGTTTTTATCAGACATAATGTTATCAAATCATGTGACTACAATATTAACAA
>JAEEGK010020016.1_pt1 | contig 14279 bp, 12 predicted proteins | sample 8958771 | NCBI WGS metagenome assembly JAEEGK01 (sample SAMN16246547, study PRJNA631951) | gut metagenome | biome: gut microbiome; feature: rumen; material: SC-attached | host: Bos | place: Iran: Karaj | collected 2018-10
TGCTTCTTCATACATCTTCAGTCTGAAGCCCGGCGACAAGGTTATCATGAGTGGTCCTTACGGAGAGTTCCGTCCTGTATACGGTTCTGGTCGTGAGATGATTTGGGTAGGTGGTGGTGCCGGTATGGCTCCTCTGCGTGCACAGATTATGCACATGCTGAAGGGTCATGGCGTCAGCGACGAAGACCGTCAGCGCCCCATGCACTACTTCTATGGTGCTCGTGCGTTGGAAGAGATTCCTTTCCTGGACGACTTCCTGCAGTTGGAGAAAGACTTCCCCAACTTCCACTTCCACTTGGCTCTGGACCGTCCCGATCCCAAGGCAGATGCCGCAGGTATCAAGTATACTCCAGGCTTCGTAGCTCCTGTTATGGGCGATACCTACCTGAAGCAGCACGAGGCTCCAGAAGATTGCGAGTACTACCTCTGTGGTCCTCCAATGATGGCAAAGACCGTTCTGGACTTGCTGCATAGTCTGGGTGTTGAGGACGATATGATTCGTTTCGATAACTTCGGAGGATAATCCTCTGTGAACCTAAATAATGGCACATTCCTTTTGGGATGTGCCTTTTTTGTGTTTAATTTGTTTTGTTTATCTCTCACTTATTCGTACTTTTGCAACATGAAACCAGAAGAACTGATACACCGTTATTGCAAAGATAATTCCGCATTGGAGAATGTGTTGCTGAAACATAGCTCGGATGTTGCCAATCGAGCCTTGAAAATTGCCGACAATCATCCTGAATTTCAGATAGACAGAGACTTCCTTTACGAGGCAGCCATGCTGCATGATATCGGCATTGTGTATGTTGATGCACCCGCTATTTTCTGCTACGGTTCTGAACCATATCTCAAGCATGGGCTCTTAGGCGCAGAATTGTTGCGTAAGGAGGGCTTGCCTGCACATGCCAGGGTAGCAGAGCGTCATACAGGAACTGGACTTACTCGCGAAGAGATTCTTAGGCAGTCCTTGCCACTTCCCCCAGCAGATTACAGACCAGAGACTTTAGAAGAGCAAATCATCTGTTATGCTGACAAATTCTACTCCAAGACCCATCTTTCGGAAGAGAAAACCTATGAATCTGCCCTTGCCAGTTTGCGTAGGTTTGGAGAAGCGGGTTTGAAGGTTTTTGAGGAGTGGAAACTTCGTTTCGAGTGAAAAAACTTTAATATTCCTTGTTCTCTCATGAAGTGTCGGCATTATTTTGTATCTTTGCAAATTGAATCAAACTGATTGGGAATTTGAAGACTAGGGTACTGTTTTTTTTAATAGCATGCATAGCCGTAATGGGTTTTGCATCCCGTCCGTATTGCAGTTTCTATGCAGGCATGGACGATGATACAGACTCCCTTCCTGCTTCAGATTCGGTTTTGCCTCAGGTTATTGATACTATTGCCCGTTCTTCTTCCAAATTCGGAGGCCGTTATATTAGCAAGGAGGAGTTGGACTCCTTGCTCTTGGATTCCATGCCAGAACATTCCTTTACCATCTTGCCTGATACTACCCGTAAGGATACTGTGAAGGTGGACACTACCAAAAATGATAATGTACTGGATGCTCCTGTTAAGTATGAGGCTAAGGATTCAATAGTTTTTGATTATGGCAAATCCAGAGCTCATCTTTACGGAGACAGTAAGGTGAATTACCAGAATCTTGAGTTGGATGCTGATGAGATCGATATCAGCATTGATAGTAGCTTGGTGTATGCTGCAGGACGTAAGGATTCTACCGGTGTTATTCAGGGCAAGCCTTTGTTCAAGCAGGGATCTGATGAGTATGAGCCGGACAAGATTGCCTATAACTTTAAGACGCGCAAGGCCTTTGTTACGAATGTCTATACTCAGGAGGGTGAAGGCTTTATGCAGACCATTGACGGTAAGCGTGACAGTTCGGGTGTTATGTATATCCGTCATGGTAAATATACTACCTGCGATGCAGAGCACCCTCATTTCTACTTGTCCTTGTCGCGTGCCAAGATGCATCCGGGTAAGAATGTAATCTTCGGTCCTGCTCATCTTGTTGTAGAGGATGTTCCCCTGCCTTTGGCGTTACCGTATGGTTTCTTCCCATTCAAGCAGAAGTATAGTAGCGGTTTCATTATGCCTACTTACGGAGATGAGATGAACCGAGGCTTTTATCTGCGTGACGGAGGCTATTACTTTGCCATTAACGATTATGTTGATGTTAAATTGTTGGCAGATCTCTACACCAAGGGATCGTGGTCGCTTTCTGCCCAAAGTACGTACAGACGCCGCTACAAGTATAACGGAAACTTGTTCATCAGCTATCAGTACACACACGAGGGTGAGAAGAATTTCCCTGATGAGGTCACCAGCAAGAGCTTCAAGGTTACGTGGAGTCATCGCATGGATGCCAAGGCAAATCCTACTCAGAGTTTCTCTGCCAGTGTCAACTTTGCTACCAGTAGTTACGAGCGTAACAACCTCACCAGTATGTACAATCCTGAGAGCTATACGCAGAGTACCAGAACCAGTAGCCTTTCTTACAGCAAGTCCTTCCCCAATATAGGTCTTAACCTTAGCGGTTCTTTTAACCTGAGTCAGAATATGCGTGACAGTTCTATCTCTGTTACGTTGCCTAACCTGACTGTTTCTCTGAACCGTTTCTATCCTTTCAAGCGCAAGAAGATGGTAGGAAAGGAACGTTGGTACGAGAAGATTGCCATGAGTTATACTGGTAACCTCTCTAATAGTATCAATACCAAGGAGAACCTGCTTTTCAAGAGCAGCCTTATCAAGGACTGGCGTAATGGTATGCGTCATCAGATACCTATCAGTGCATCGTTCAGTATCTTCAAATACATCAATATAACTCCCTCTTTCAACTTTACAGACCGTATGTATTCACATAAGGTCATGCAGTCGTGGGATCAGGATAATCAGCGTGTTAATCGCGATACCATATACGGCTTCTACAATGTCTATAACTTTAGCATGAGCGTAAGTGCCAATACCAAGATATATGGTATGTTCTATCCTATGCCTTGGGCTGGTGGAAAGAAGATCTATGCCATCCGTCATGTCTTAACGCCTACAGTCAGCTTCTCTTATGCTCCTGATTTCAGTAATCCCTCTTTCGGATTTTATGACTCATACGTCAAGACTGATGCCAATGGTAATGTCTCTACCGTTTCTTATTCTCCCTTCTCTGGCGCAGTATACGGAACGGTCGGTTCTGGTATGACGGGTAATGTTTCTGTTGACATATCCAATAACCTTGAGATGAAGGTGCGATCCAAGAAGGATTCTACAGGTATGAAGAAGATAAGCCTTATTGATGAGTATGGCTTGAATATGTCTTATAATATGGCAGCCAAGGTTCGTCCCCTTAGCGACCTGAATATGCGTGTCCGCCTGAAGTTGACCAAGAACTACACCTTCTCTATGAATGCTGTGTTTGCCACTTATGCATATGAGTTCGACAAGAACGGAAATGTGCGTGTGGGAGAGAAGACAGAGTATAGCCAAGGCCGTTTCGGACGTTTTCAGGGTATGACCCAGAACCTCTCATATACGTTCAATAATCAGTCGCTTAGGAAGTTGGTGGGTCTGTTTAGTAAGTCACATAGAAGTCTGAATACGGATACAGAAGACGATGAGGATGATGATGAGTATGACGAGGATGATACCGACCCCGAGATGCAGAACGTAGACCCTGAACGTAAGAGGGGTAGGAGGGGAGCTAAGGATAGTGAAAAGTCCGGTGAGATTGACGAGGATGGTTACCTGAAGTTCTCTATGCCCTGGAATCTCTCTGTAAGTTATGGTATTACCATGCGCGAGAATACGTCGGCTCCTATCAATCCTAAAAGGATGCGATATCCATATAAGTTCACCCAGACGTTGAACTTCTCTGGTAGTGTGCGTATTTCAGAGGGTTGGAACATCAACTTCTCTTCCGGTTACGACTTCAATTATAAGAAACTGAGTATGACCACAGCCAGTCTGAGCAGAGACCTTCACTGTTTCGCTATGTCGGCAAGTGTGGTAGTATTCCCATATACAAGTTATAACTTCACCTTTGCATGTAAGGCAGGAACATTGGCTGATGCGCTGAGGTGGAGGAAACAGAGTTCATACAGTGGTAACATACAATGGTATCATTAATTAACAAACAGATAGATTAAACTATACGTATCATGAAAGGAATCGTTTTAGCAGGGGGAGCAGGCACACGTCTTTACCCCATTACCAAGGGCATTAGCAAGCAATTGATGCCTATATATGATAAGCCTATGGTTTATTATCCCATATCAGTGCTCATGTTGGCTGGTATCAGGGATATACTCATTATATCTACACCCCAGGACCTCCCGGGCTTCAAGCGCCTTTTGGGCGATGGTTCTGATTATGGTGTGGATTTCTCTTATGCCGAGCAGCCGTCACCGGATGGCCTTGCCCAGGCGTTTGTGATTGGCAAGGATTTTATTGGCAATGATTCCGTATGTCTGGTATTGGGTGATAATATCTTCCATGGTTCAGGCTTTACGGGTATGCTGAAGGAGGCCGTCCGTACAGCTGAGCAGGAACATAAGGCTACCGTCTTCGGTTATTGGGTGAGTGACCCTGAACGCTATGGCGTGGCAGAGTTCGATGCACAGGGTAATTGCCTCTCTATAGAGGAGAAGCCTGCAAAGCCCAAGAGCAACTATGCCGTTGTGGGATTGTATTTCTATCCCAACCGTGTGGTTGACATAGCCTCCCGCATCAAGCCCTCTGCACGTGGCGAGTATGAGATTACTACCGTCAACCAAGAGTTTCTCTCTTCTGGCGACCTCAAGGTCTTGACCTTGGGCAGAGGTTTTGCCTGGTTGGATACTGGTACGCATGATTCCCTGAGCGAGGCTTCAACCTATATCGAGGTGCTCGAGAAGCGTCAGGGCCTTAAGGTGGCTTGCCTCGAGGGTATTGCATACCGTCAGGGTTGGATATCAGAGCAGCGTATGCGTGAACTGGCTCAGCCTATGATCAAGAACCAGTACGGCCAGTATTTATTGAAGGTTATTGACGAGATGAAGGAGACAGGTCTCCCTAACATCGATTTTTAATATATTGAAATGGAAATTATAAAGACAGCAATAGAAGGTCTTCTGATTATCAAGCCACGGGTGTTCGAGGATGCGCGTGGGTATTTCTTTGAGTCCTTTTCCCAGCGAGAGTTCGAGGAGAAGGTAGGTAAGGTGAATTTTGTGCAGGACAACGAGTCCATGTCCTCTTATGGCGTGATGCGTGGACTTCATTTCCAGCGTCCCCCTTATACCCAGAGCAAGTTGGTACGTTGTGTCAAGGGTACGGTGTTGGATGTAGCCGTTGATATCCGCAAGGGTTCGCCCACATACGGTCAGCATGTAGCTGTCGAGCTTTCAGAGCAGAATCACCTTCAGTTCTTCATCCCTCATGGCTTTGCCCATGGTTTCTCTGTTCTGTCAGAGACGGCTGTCTTCCAATATAAGTGCGATAATTTCTATGCTCCGCAGGCAGACGATGGTATATCCATTCTGGATAAGTCTCTTAACATTGACTGGCGTATTCCCGTAGAGAATGCCATATTGAGCGAGAAAGATACAAAGCACCTGTTGCTTCAGGACTTCAACAGTCCTTTTGAATATAATGTAGAACCCCTAAACAAGTTATAATCATGAAAAATATCGTTATCACTGGTGGTGCCGGCTTCATTGGCTCTCACGTTGTAAGACTTTTTGTCAACAAGTATCCCGGGTACAACATCATCAACCTGGACAAGTTGACCTATGCCGGTAACTTGGCTAACCTCAAGGACATCGAGGACAAACCCAATTACAAGTTTGTCAAGATGGACATCTGCGACTTTGATGCCTTCTACCAGCTTATGCAGGACGAGAAGATTGATGGTATCATCCACCTGGCAGCAGAGTCACACGTAGACCGTTCCATCAAGGATCCCTTTACCTTTGCCCGTACCAATGTTATGGGTACCCTGAGCCTGCTTCAGGCTGCTAAATTGTATTGGGAGTCACTGCCAGAGAAGTATGAGGGCAAGCGTTTCTATCACATCTCTACCGACGAGGTGTACGGAGCCCTTGAGATGACCAACCCAGAGGGCATAGAGCCTCCTTTCACCACCAAGGCTTCTTCTGGCGAACATCACCTGGCCTATGGTAAGGATTTTTTCTATGAGACTACCAAGTACAATCCTCATTCTCCTTATTCAGCATCTAAGGCAAGTTCAGATCACTTTGTCCGTGCCTTCCATGATACCTATGGTATGCCCACTATTGTTACCAACTGTAGTAACAACTATGGACCTTACCAGTTCCCCGAGAAGCTGATTCCTCTTTTCATCAACAATATCCGTCATCGCAAGCCCCTTCCTGTCTATGGTAAGGGTGAGAACGTTCGCGATTGGCTTTATGTGGTAGATCATGCCCGTGCTATTGACACCATCTTCCATAAGGGTACCATTGCAGAGACCTATAACATCGGTGGCTTCAACGAGTGGAAGAACATAGACATCATCAAGACCGTTATTGCTACTGTCGATCGTCTGCTGGGTCGTCCTGAGGGTGCTGACCTCGACCTCATTACCTACGTAACAGACCGTCTGGGTCATGATGCCCGCTATGCTATTGACTCTACCAAGTTACAGAAGGAATTGGGCTGGGAGCCTTCTCTGCAGTTCGAGGAGGGTATTGAGAAGACCGTGAAGTGGTATCTTGATAATGAGGAGTGGCTGGATAACGTCACCTCTGGCGACTACCAGTCATATTACGAAAATATGTACAAAGGACGTTAAAATATCGTATGAACATTCTTGTAACAGGTGCAAATGGGCAGTTAGGCAACGAGATGCGTATCGTTGCCCGTGGTTCTGCAGACAGGTATTTCTTTACGGATGTATGTGATGCCAGCCAGGAGTCGGTTTCCATGCTTCACAAGCTGGCTGGTGATGATGTCTGCACAGAGACCTCCCGTCTTGATATAACAGACCTTGCTGCCATTCGTGCCTTTGTAGAACAGAACCAGATTCAGGTTATTATAAATTGTGCAGCTTATACCAATGTGGATGCTGCAGAGAGTAATCAGGAACTGGCCATGTTGCTCAATGCCAAGGCACCGGAGAATTTGGCTGTAGCTATGAAGGAGGCTAATGGTCTGCTGGTTCATATCTCTACAGATTATGTCTTTGGTAAGGAACCCTATAATATTCCTTGTACAGAGGAGCAGCAGGGAACTCCCACAGGCGTGTATGGCTATACCAAGCTTTGTGGCGAACAGAACATAAAGGCCGTAGGGTGCCAGCACGTCATTATACGTACGGCATGGCTTTACAGCGAGTTTGGCAAGAACTTCTGCAAGACCATGCTCAATCTTACCGCCTCTAAGCCTCAGCTCAAGGTCGTCTTTGACCAGGCCGGTACTCCTTCCTACGCCTACGATTTGGCAAAAGCCATTGCCGTAATTCTCGAGGATTACTCAATATCGGTTAGCGATGAGCGGTTAGCGGTTAGCGAGCCTTCCCACACGAACAACCAACTCGTCAACTCGTCAACTCGTCAACTTGTCTACTATTCAAAGGCTGGTGTTTACCACTTCTCCAACGAGGGTGTTTGCAGTTGGTATGATTTCACTAAGATGATTCAGCAGATTGCTGTTAAACTTGAAACTTCTGGAACATCTGAAACTTTTGGAACTCACGGAGCTTGCGACGTGGTGCCTTGTCATTCGTCAGAGTTTCCAAGTCCTGTAACACGCCCGTCGTACAGTGTTTTGGATAAGACAAAGATCAAGCAGACCTTTTCTGTTGCCATACCGTATTGGACGGACAGTTTGAGGCTGTGCATCAGTAATCTGAAATAAAGAAGATGTTGTCTATTATTTGAAAATGTTGTACCTTTGCGCCATTAAATAAGATAGCACCTTAGATGGAGAAGGTTCTTTACTTACACGGATTTGCATCGGCAGGCAGTACTGGCACCGCCACTACTATGCGCAATCTGCTGTACGGACGTGATGTGATGGTGCAGAGTCCTGATATTCCTGTCTCTCCGCTCCAGGCTCAGCAGATGCTTGCTGACCTTGTGCAGGTAGAACAGCCGGATATCATTGTAGCCACCAGCATGGGCGCTATGTATGCCGAGCAGCTAAGAGGCATCCCCCGTATCCTGGTGAATCCCTCCTTCCACATGGCTCGTCTGCTAACGTTCCGTGGGTTGGGAAGGCGCGAGTTCAGGAACAAGCGTCAGGATGGTGCTACGGACTTCAAGGTGGACAAGCCACTCATTAACGAGTTCCAGCAGGTTGAGAAAAGCTCCTTTCAGGGCATTACGCCTCAAGAGAAGCAGCTGGTGTGGGGACTTTTTGGTACACAGGACAAGTTGGTGAACTGTCAGGCCGACTTCAAGAAGAACTACGGTACTGGACAGATGAGGCTCTTCGAGGGCGAGCATTTCCTGAATGACAAGGTGCTCTCGCGTGTTGTCCTGCCTCTGGTAGAGCAGATACTGCAGCTACCGTCTCATAAGTAAGAAATAAAGTATATAATATATAAGGTATAGAAGATGTTTGAAAATTTAAGCGAGAGACTTGAAAGGTCTTTTAAGATACTGAAGGGTGAAGGCAAGATTACCGAGATTAACGTTGCCGAGACGCTAAAGGATGTACGTCGTGCGCTCCTTGATGCCGACGTCAACTACAAGGTTGCCAAATCCTTTACTGATACAGTCAAGCAGAAGGCACTGGGCCAGAACGTGCTTACAGCCGTTAAGCCACAGCAGTTGATGGTCAAGATTGTGCACGATGAGCTGGCTTCTCTGATGGGTGGCGAGACTACCGACATGCAGCTCAAAGGCCATCCCGCCATTATCCTGATGGCAGGTTTGAACGGTGCTGGTAAGACCACCATGAGTGGTAAGCTGGCCAAGATGCTCAAGGAGAAACGTCACATGAATCCCCTCTTGGCTGCCTGTGATACCTTCCGTCCTGCCGCTATGGAGCAGTTGCGCGTCTTGGGTGAGCAGGTAGGCGTTCCCGTTTATATGGAGGAGGGCGCTACAGACCCCGTCAGTGTTGCCAAGAACGCTATCCAGCAGGCCAAGGCCAAGGCACATGACGTGCTGATTGTGGATACAGCCGGTCGTCAGGCTATCGACGAGGAGCTGATGCAGCAGATTCAGGATATCCGTGATGCTGTTCAGCCCGACGAGATTCTCTTCGTTGTTGATGCCATGACAGGTCAGGATGCCGTCAATACTGCCAAGGAGTTCAATGACCGTCTTGACTATACAGGTGTTATCCTTACCAAGTTGGATGGTGATACCCGTGGTGGTGCTGCCCTCAGTATCCGTACTGTGGTTGACAAACCCATCAAGTTTGTGGGTACGGGCGAGAAGATGGAGGCTATTGATGCCTTCCACCCCAGTCGTATGGCTGACCGTATCCTGGGTATGGGTGATATTGTCTCTCTTGTTGAACGTGCTCAGGAGCAGTACGACGAGGAAGAGGCTCGCCGCTTGCAGAAGAAGATTCAGAAGAACCAGTTCGACTTCAACGACTTCTATGCTCAGATTCAGCAGATCAAGAAGATGGGTAATCTCAAGGACCTTGCCGGTATGATTCCTGGTGTAGGTAAGGCGCTCAAGGATGTGGATATTGATGACAATGCCTTCAAGAACATAGAGGCTATCATTCTCTCCATGACTCCCAAGGAGCGTACCAACCCTGAGTGTCTGAATACCAGTCGTCGTATGCGTCTTGCCAAGGGTTCCGGTACTAATATCCAGGAGGTTAACCGCCTTATCAAGCAGTTCGACCAGACCCGCAAGATGATGAAGCTTGTTACCAATAACAGCAAGATGGCCCAGATGGCTAAGATGATGAAGGGCAAGATGCCTTCATTACCAGGGGGAATGCCGAAAGTTTAATTCAAAATTCAAAGACCAAAATTCAAATAACAGGGTTACACTAACCGCTAATCGCTAACCAATATGGAAATTATTGACGGAAAACAGACAGCTGCCACCATTAAGGCAGAGATAAAAGAGAAAGTAGAAGCTATTGTAGCCGCAGGAGGCAAGCGTCCTCATCTGGCTGCCATTTTGGTAGGTCATGATGGCGGTAGCGAGACATACGTTAAGAACAAGGTTCTTGCCTGCGAGGCTTGTGGCTTCAAGAGCACCCTGTTGCGCTTCGAGGATGATATCACAGAGGCACAGTTGCTGGAGCAGGTTCAGCGCCTCAATGAGGATGCTGATGTTGACGGCTTCATTGTACAGCTGCCTTTGCCCAAGCATATAGATGAGCAGAAGGTCATAGAGGCTATTGACTACCGCAAGGACGTAGATGGCTTCCATCCCATCAATGTAGGTAGGGTAGCCATAGGTCTGCCAGCCTTTATCTCTGCCACGCCCAAGGGTATTCTGGAGCTCCTGCGCCGTTACAACGTAGAGACCAGCGGAAAGAAGTGCGTCATCCTGGGTCGAAGCAATATCGTGGGCAAGCCCATGTCGCAGTTAATGATGCAGAAGGGCGTGGATGCTACTGTTACCGTATGTCACAGTCGTTCCAAGACCCTCAAGGAAGAGTGCCTGCAGGCAGACATCATCATAGCTGCTATTGGCAAGCCCGGCTTTGTGACAGCCGATATGGTTAAGCCAGGAGCCACCATTATAGATGTCGGTACCACCCGTGTACCTGACGCTACACGCAAGAGCGGCTTCCGTCTGAGTGGCGATGTGGACTTCGAGAATGTTGCTCCTCTCTGCTCATATATTACTCCCGTTCCGGGTGGAGTAGGGCCCATGACCATCTGCATGCTTATGCAAAATACCCTTGCAGCAGGAGAAAAATTATATTATTGACAAAAAAGGTACCCAATAGTTTGGTAGAACCAAAATATTGTAGTACCTTTGCACTCGCAAATGAGAGATATGCTCTCAGGCGCTCACTAAGATGGTGACTATAGTTCAGTTGGTTAGAGCGTCAGATTGTGGTTCTGAATGTCGTGGGTTCGAGTCCCACTAGTCACCCAAAAAGCCTTGGATTTTCCAAGGCTTTTTTGTTATTTGTCTAATAGAGAAAGGCCGTTTCTTTTTTACCATCAGCTGATATATTCCCCAAGAGCCCGTTGCAGGAATTCAACAAGTAGCTTGCTTGGAATTCCCACGTTGGGAATCAAATATTCCCATGCTGGGAACAAAATATTCCCACGTTGGGAATAAATAACAAGCTACTTAATGAAAAAGAAAATGCCTGAGGTTTATATGACGTTTGCATGATGTTTGCGTATAACCTCATGCCTTCTAACAACGATAACCATCGGCATTCATCAGACTTCTATGAGAATATGAGGTCTTTTTGCATGATCCTGCTTTTTCAGGGCTTAAGGAGTGATGGCCAGTCAACAGCTAACGGCCCAAGTGTCTTGAACAACTAGTACCATATTTTGCAGACTCCGGAGTCTGCACGTGTTACCCCCAGGAGTCTACACGTGTAGGCTCGGGGAGGAAACAAATGTAACCTCTACATACATATTATGAAATCCGCATTTACCCCTTTTTTCTGAACCTTGAGGAAACCTTGAGGAAACCTTGAGGAAACCTTGAGGTACACATGAGGCACTCCTTGGGTAATTGTTTGTAGTTCGCTGATTTGAGTTGTCAGTTTTCTGTCTTGCGACTGGATAGAGTTGACTGGTTATTAAATTACGACTGCTCTCTGTTGTCAGTCTTTTTGTTTTCGACTATTAGAGGTTTACTCTGTTACCAAAGTCTCATTTCCGAGGCAAAGTTATCAAAATACTTTTATAAAGCCATAATAGCTCGACTTTTTATTGCATCCTCTCGCCAGGAATGCCAGTGACGCTTCATTTCTCCCTCCATTTGGTGGGCCTCGTCTGGGGTATGCCAATCAATGCTGCTGTGAGGGCGTTCTCCGTTATAGAAGAGGATAGCCTGGTCTACTGCAGCCTTCACCTGTCGCAAGCTGGTAAACGTCTTCCCGTAAAGGAGCTCGTTCTTGACAGTATTGTTGACACGCTCGGCCATCGCATTGTCCTTGGGATTGCCACTCTCGGTCATACTAGGTGTAATGTGATGGCTCGTAAGTTGGCTTATATAGTCTGCACAGGCATACTGGCAACCGCGGTCAGAATGATGAATAAGCGTATCCGCAAATCCCTCAGGCAATGTTTCCTGGGCCATCTTTAAGGCCTTGATACTATATTCAGCTTCCAGGGTCGGAGCTACATGATGCCCCAGAATGCGTTTGCTGTAGGCATCCATGATAAGCGTCAGAAAGCAGAAGCGATAGCCCAGACGGGCTGTAGGGTCCTCTATAGGAATGTAAGTGATGTCACTGACCCAAATCTGGTTAGGACGGTTCGGAATCACATTCTTCACGAGATTGGGATACGTTGGCAGAGTGTGTCGGGAGTCTGTCGTACGGGGTGCACGCTGACGGCGATTGATGTTCAGCCCATGCTCGTGCAGGATACTACGGAACACGTCACGCCCGACTCGGTACTCATCGTTGAAACGGCATCTATACATGTGCCACAGATTGTCGGACCCCATCTGAGGGTCCTTTTCCCTGATCTCACGCACAAACTGCACCACAAACTGCTCTATCGCCAAACGGCGGAACAGGAGTTCATCGTCTCGCTTATAAAAGGCCTGTCTTGTAACACCGGACAGTACACATAGATCGGAGACGGCATAATGCCTCACTTCGTCTTCGTGCAGCCTTTCGACTGTCCGGTGCCAGCTTTTTTTCGTATCTCGATGTTGAACATCTCCTCGGCAACATCGACCATCGTATCGTAGAAATCCGCCCGCATCGTCTCTTGATACAGTTTCTTCTTCAGTTCCAAGACTTCTTCACGCAAGGCCTTAATCTCATCAGCTTGGCTGTCGGTGGGTTTGTTCTTCATAAGCAGCGCACTTTTATCGTTGGACGCTGCAAATTTAATAATAATTCTTGAAACGGTGGATTGACTATATCCCATTCTTCGTGCAATGCTACTTTCGCTTTCACCATACAGATGAAATGCTCGGACCATTTCTTCCTTGTCTTCCTGACTCGGATACTTTCTTGCCTTCTTGGTTTTTACTGATAATTCATTCATCTTAAGTTGACTTTTGTGTCAACTTTTTCCAGCGTAAGACAGTTGTTTTTGGGGGCTTGTACCCTATTTGTAAAAATTCTATGCTTTTTGATAGTTTTAATTGGCAAAAGCAAAGTATTATAGTTGGTCCTTGTAAGTATTATAGTTACGCATCGTAAGTATGATGTTTACGACCTGTAAGTATTATACTTGTTTCCTGCTTAATTGGAGATAGCCAGCCCGGAGTAGACTGCCCGTTTAGTTCGGCCTGATTGATGGTCAGGTCGGGGTAGATGAAAAGACGTCCGGAAGCACTTTTTCCTATGAATCTTTTTGCTGTTTCAGAATCTTTTCGTAATTTCGCGACGTATTCTGAAAGGAATGCAGGTTTTTAGCTCAAATTCTCGTTCGATTTATCTTCCTGTAAAGGATAAGAGCAAAATAAAAGTGTAGTTTAGGGTATTTTTTTAAATCCGTTTCACCATGGATACTATAGGTTAATGGCGAGTATGGATGAGATGTGGGAGTTTGTGCTTACTTGTTGAATGAATATATTAAAACTAATAATGAGTATGAAAAGAAAATTTTTATTTGTCTTATTGACATTGTTGTCAATTGTTGCCAATGCCTATAATGCTGAGATTGATGGAATATTTTATAACTTCTCAGAAGATAATGCTACGGTTACTTATAAAACCAATGCCTACAAGTCATACTCGGGTTCTGTATTTATTCCGGAATCTGTCACTTTCGAGGGTAATACTTATAATGTGACCAGTATCGGAGTCTCTGCTTTTTCTGGTTGCAGTGGTCTAACTTCTATCTCCATTCCTAACAGTGTGACCAGTATCGGAGCCGCAGCTTTCTGTAGTTGTATTTAGACAGTCAAGAACAACCATGAATAACTAAGAATAGCCATTTTTAAATTATTGATTATCAGCAATATTCTATTTTTAACACTTTGATGACTGTTTTTGGTTGCTTCGGAAAATTCCTATAAATTTGCGACGTATTTCTACCGCAGGGAATTTACGAGGTTTTATTTTTGCCACATCGTGGACATAGTTGACAATGGTTGCCAAAGGGATACAAGAGTTGACAGAATCCTGAACCTATTTTGAGGATAGTTATAGCGTGGCGAAAGTTGACAAAGGGTGTCGAGAGTTTACTTTTAGGCTGT
>JAEEGK010020017.1_pt1 | contig 14279 bp, 12 predicted proteins | sample 8958771 | NCBI WGS metagenome assembly JAEEGK01 (sample SAMN16246547, study PRJNA631951) | gut metagenome | biome: gut microbiome; feature: rumen; material: SC-attached | host: Bos | place: Iran: Karaj | collected 2018-10
GGGGCGGCCGACAGCCTCTCGTGCCTGTCCCTCCCCCATCCCGAAATGCTCCTGCAGGAGGGGCTGGGCCCGGTGGGGTCCCTCAGGCAAACGGCCGACCGCTGCTTTTGCTGCTATCCCAACCCCGCCACGGAAGATGTGCTGGGGCTGTCGCGCACCTGCCTGGTGCTGGAAGGCCGCGTGAACGGCATCCGCTGCTACTATCCCCTGCCCCTGCCGGGCATGCAGCCCGGTGACGCCTATACCCTGGACGTGACACTGCTGCGCATGGGCACCCCCCGGCCCGACCTTCCGGCCGAAGCAGGGTCCTACCAGCTGGATATCCGGACCGAACCCTGGAGATACGTCCCCCCGCTTGAACAAACGTTCTGACCATGAAAAAAGGATGGATCCTCCTCCTGGCGGCCCTCGGGGCCGCCTGCACCCCGCCCGCCGGGCATGGCGGCGACAGCCTGCAGCTTCGCATCTTCCCGCCGGAGGGGGCGCTCACCCGGTCGGCCCCGGCCGACGAGACGCGCCTCAGTGACTGCCAGATTCTCATTTTCAATGATTTCGGAGTGCTGGAGGAAGACCGCTACATTCCCTGGCGCGAGATGAGCGGGAGCGGTCCCCTCACCTGGGAGACCACCCTTCTTCACGGGGCGCCCTACACCATCCTGGCCGTGGCCAACCTGGGTTACCGGCTGCAGGCCGCCAGCCTGGAAGAGGCGCTGGCGCTGCGCTACTGGCTGTCCTATCCCGACGAATTCAGCCAGGGTTTGCCCATGGCCGCCCGGCTGAATCACGTGACTCCCGGCCGGGACGGGCCCGTGGACCTGCGCCTGGAAAGGCTCCTGGCCCGGGTAGATCTGCGAATGGACCGCCGCAGCCTCCAGGCCGATGTGCAGCTTCGCATCCGCTCCGTGACGGTGGGCGCTTCCCCCAGGAATGTGCAACTCTTCTCCCAGGGAAAGGCCCGCACGCGCGAGGATCTCTTCCAGCCGGGCTACGGGAAAGACGGCGCCGCCGCAGACAGCCTGAACCGCGACGAAAGCCTGGGGCTGAGTTTCCCCGTGAGCCTGTACCTGCTGGAAAACTGCCAGGGAGACCTGCCGGAGGGCGATTTTCACGGGGCGGTGTGCTCCTATATCGAAATCCAGGCCGACTACCATTCCGACAGCTGGAACAGCCGGCCGGGACAGCCGCTCATCTACCGCTTCTACCTGGGAGAAGGGCCCGGCAACTACGACGTGCGGCGGAACAGCTGTTACCGGATCAGCGTCCGGCCGGAGGGCGACGGACTGGGCGAGGACAGCTGGCGGGTGGACCGCTCGGGCCTGGAGCCCCGGACACGCTTCACGCTGCATCCGGCCGCCTACAACGAATGCCGGGCGGGGGAAGATTTCCACCTCTGGTGCGAACTCACCCCGGCGGGAACGCCCCTGGAGATCGAAGCGCTGGCCTGGGACGACGACGAGGACGTGGCCGGGATCTATGACTACAGCCTGGACCCCGACGGGAACGGACTCACCCTGCACACGAAAAAAGGCGGAACCGCCGTCATCTACTTCAACGCGGGTCCGCCTGTGAGCCGGGATACGCTGGCCATGGTGGTGATTGCCCCCTAGCGCTTCCCGTACATGTCTTCGTAATACTTCTGATAGTCTCCGCTGGTCACATTATCCATCCAGGCCTGGTTGTCCAGGTACCAGCGCACCGTCTTCTCGATGCCCTCCTCGAATTGCAGGGACGGCTCCCAGCCCAGTTCCCGCTGCAGTTTGGAGGAATCGATGGCATAGCGGAGGTCGTGCCCCGCACGGTCGGTCACATAGGTGATGAGGTCCATATCGGCCCCTTCCGGACGGCCCAGGAGGCGGTCGGTGGTGTTGATGAGCACCTTGATGATGTCAATGTTCTTCCACTCGTTGAAGCCGCCGATGTTGTAGGTGTCGCCCGGCTTACCCGCATGGAAGATGAGGTCGATGGCGCGGGCGTGGTCCTCCACATACAGCCAGTCCCGCACGTTTTCTCCCCTGCCATAGACCGGCAGGGGCTTGCGGTGCCGGATGTTGTTGATAAACAGCGGAATCAGTTTCTCGGGGAACTGGTAGGGGCCGTAATTGTTGGAGCAGTTGGTCACGATGGTGGGCATGCCGAAGGTATCGTGGAAGGCCCGCACAAAATGGTCGCTGGAGGCCTTGGCGGCGCTGTAGGGGCTGTGCGGCTGGTATTTCAGATCTTCCGTGAAGAACTTCTCGCCGTAGGCCAGGTGGTGCTTCCCGCTGGAAGCCTTGGTGGTAAAGGGCGGTTCGATGCCCTCCGGGTGCGTCATCTCCAAGGCGCCATAGACTTCGTCGGTGCTGATATGATAGAAACGCTTCCCGTCCCATTGCCCGTCCCAGCAGGCCTTGGCGGCCTGGAGCAGCGAGAGCGTACCCATCACATTGGTCTGGGCGAAGGTGAAGGGATCCTTGATGCTGCGGTCCACATGGCTCTCGGCGGCCAGGTGGATAATGCCGTCCACGCGCTCCTCCTTCAACAGGGCCAGGACCCCCTCGAAATCGCAGATGTCCATCTTGACAAAACGATAGTTGGGCTTATCCTCGACGTCACGAAGATTGGCCAGGTTGCCCGCATACGTGAGCTTGTCCAGGTTGATGATCTTGTACTCCGGATACTTGTTCACAAACAGGCGGACTACATGGCTGCCGATGAAGCCGGCGCCACCGGTGATGAGGATGGTACGTTTCATAGGGAGAGGTTCTTTATGCAGGTTTTGAGGGAATCCGTCCAATAGGGAATCTCCAGGCCGAAGGTGGCTTTCACCTTGGTCTTGTCCAGGACGGAATAGGCGGGCCGATGCACCTTGGACGGGAATTCGTCCGAGTGGCAGGGCCGGATATCACAGGCCGTATGGCCGGCATACTCGGCAATCATCTTGGCAAAGTCGTACCAGGAGCATACGCCTTCGTTGCTGTAATGGAAGATGCCCTGGGCCTCACCGGACTTCTCCAGGATGCGCACGATGGCCGCGGCCAGGTCGCCGGCATAGGTGGGCGTCCCCACCTGGTCGAAGACCACCTGGAGCGAAGGCTTTTCGGCCGTCAGGCGCAGCATGGTCTTGACGAAATTCTTGCCGAATTCGCTGTAAAGCCAGGCGGTGCGCAGGATCACGTGGCGCACTCCGCTGCGGAGGATGGCCTGCTCGCCGTGGAGCTTGGTGAGGCCATAGACCCCGGTGGGCGTACCCTGCTGGTCTTCCCGGCAGGGGGTGTTATACGGCTCGGCCCCAAAGACATAGTCGGTGCTGATGTGTACCAGCAGGCCGTCCCGTTCTTTCATGGCCAGGGCCAGATTCGCCACCGCGCCGGCATTGAGCTTTTCGGCCAGCTCGGGATTGTCCTCGGCCGCGTCCACGTTGGTATAGGCGGCGCAGTTCACGATGGCCTCAATCTCCCGGGCCGCCACCATCGCCCGGATGGCGTCGAGGTCCGTTATGTCCAGTTCCTCGATATCGGTGAACACCGTCTCTTCCGGAGGCAAAAGCCGCCGGAGGCACATGCCCAACTGGCCATTGGCACCGGTTACAAGTACTTTCATTGGGCGTAATAATCTGTTGTATAACTGAAAAGGCCGTTTGCCTGGGCCAGCAGCGGATGATGCCGGTCCTTCTCGGAGAGGATGACATCGGCCTCCGGAATGCCCCAGTCAATGCCCAGGGCGGGATCGTTCCAGGCGATGGCCCCTTCCTGGTCGGGCGCATAGAAGGCGTCGCACTTGTACTGGAAAAGCGCCTCGGGGCTCAGGACGGCGAAGCCATGGGCAAAGCCCCGGGGAATGAACAGTTGCCGATGGTTCTCCCCCGTGAGTTCCACCGCCACATGGCGGCCGAAGGTGGGGGAACCCACCCGGATGTCCACGGCTACGTCCAGCACGCGGCCCTCGATGACCCGCACCAGCTTGCTCTGGGCATAGCGGCCTTTCTGGAAATGGAGGCCGCGCAGCACGCCGTAGCGGCTCCGGCTCTCATTGTCCTGGATAAAGCGGACAGGCCGCACGGCGGCGTCAAAATCCCGCTGGCTCCAGGTCTCGCAAAAATAGCCGCGCGCATCCCCGAAGCGTTTGGGTTCGATGATGACAACGCCGGGGATGGCAGTTTCAATGACGTCGATCATGGTTTATCAAATTCGTCGGCCAGGCGCATGAGGTACTGGCCATACTGGTTCTTGAGCATGGGACGGGCAATCTCACGCAGCCGCTCCGGGCCGATCCAGCCCTTCCTGAGGGCGATGCCCTCCAGGCAGGCCACCTTGAGCCCCTGCCGCTTCTCAATGGTTTCAATGTAATTGGTAGCCTCCGTAAGGCTGTCGTGGGTGCCGGTATCCAGCCAGGCAAAACCGCGTCCCAGCGTCTGGACCTTGAGTTCCCCGGCCGCCAGGAATTCCTGATTCACCGTGGTGATTTCCAGTTCTCCGCGGGCCGAGGGCTTGATGCGGGTGGCCACGTCCACCACCTTGTTGGGATAGAAATACAGCCCCACCACCGCATAATTGCTCTTGGGACGGGCCGGTTTCTCCTCGATGCTCAGGCAATTGCCGGCCGCATCGAATTCGGCCACGCCGTAACGCTCGGGATCGCTCACCCAGTAGCCGAAGACCGTCGCCTTGGACTCCTGCTCGGCCGTCCGGACGGCATCCCGGAGCATGGCGCTGAAGCCGGCGCCATGGAAGATATTGTCTCCCAGCACCAGGCAGGCGCAATCGTCTCCGATGAAATCCTTGCCGATGATGAAGGCCTGGGCCAGGCCGTCGGGAGACGGCTGTTCGGCATAGGAGAAGTTCACGCCGTAATCCGAGCCGTCGCCCAGGAGACGCCGGAAGCCCGGCAAATCCTGCGGCGTGGAGATAATGAGAATATCGCGGATACCCGCCAGCATGAGCACGCTGATGGGATAATACACCATGGGCTTGTCATAGATGGGAAGCAGTTGCTTCGACACACCCTTTGTTATGGGGTACAGACGGGTGCCGGAGCCTCCGGCTAGTACGATTCCTTTCATAAGAGTACGGATATGATTACAAAAATAAAGAAAAAGTTTCGCACTGAAAAATAAAATAAATAACTTTAACGTCCACACAATACAAGTGCCATGCCAGCCAAAATCATCATCATAGGGCAGGAGAACCTGGCCTCGACAACCGGCGGAACCCATACCGTATTCCGTCACCTGTGCGAACTGCTCTCCTCAAAAGGGTACAGCGTCCTGGCCCTTTGCCACAGCGAAAACCCGGCGGTACCCGCGTGGACGCAGGGAAAGACGAACCTGCGCTTTGTCAATTCCCGCAGGCTCTATGAAGGGGTAGAGCGCTTCCCGGATGCCCTGAACCGCCTGGTCGGAGAGGAGCGTCCCCAGCTGCTCATCTTCTTTTTCCCCAGCCAGTATCGGCAGGCCCATCTTTCCCGGGAATACGCCGGCATTCCGCGCATCCTCATGTTCCACTCCCGGCCCGACTTCTACTTCGCCCGCGAGTGGCGGCTCAAAAGCCGGCTCCGGCACTATTACGTGAACACCCACACCCAGATTCTCATGGAGAGTTTCCGGAAACTCCTGCCGCCCTACATCCTCCGGGGGCCGGTGAGTGTGATTCCCAACGCCGTGGATGTGCCGGAAACATCGGCCCAGTACGATACCGAGCACAAAAAGGCCGTCTATTTCTCCCGGATCGACCCCTGCAAAGGCGTGGACCTGCTGATCCAGGCCATGGAACTGGTGGCGCAGGCGCACCCGGACTGGAGCGTGGATGTGTATGGCGACTGTGACGTCCCCGGCTACCTGGAATTCCTGCAAAACCTGATTGCACGCAAGGGGCTGGAAAAGCAGGTGCTGTTGAAGGGCCTTTCGGGCCAGAGTGCCGCCCAGACGTTTCCCGGCTACGATTTCTGCGTGTTCCCGTCCCGCTTCGAAGGGTTCGGGATCGGCCTCGCCGAAGCAATGGCCTCGGGCCTTGCCTGCATCGGCCTGGAAAACTGTTCGGCCGTCAATGAGATGATTGTCCAGGACCGGAACGGGCTGCTTTGCCGGGATACGCCGGAAGCCTTGTCGGCCGCGATCTGCCAGCTGATCGAGCAGCCCGAGTCGCGCCAAAGGCTGGGACAGCAGGCGCGCAAACGCGTGGCCGTCTATTCGCGGGAAAACGTGGACAAGCTATGGCTGCAACTCATTGAGAAGGCGCTGGATCCCCGGCCGGACTACCCGCTCGCCCCGGTCAGGGAGCTGGTCCGGCACTACGATTTCTAAGCGTCCGGCTCCCCAAAACGCCCGCACAGATAGGCCCAGGTGCGCTCCGGGGCCTGTGCCTTTTCCGGAGAAAACGGCTCGACGGGATTATACGGCGTCATGTTCTCGAAATAGCGGTGGCGGGTATGTGCATACAGATACCCGTTCCGCTTGAGGAAGTAGGTATATACCGCATCATCACTCTCGCAGTGAGCCATGAGCTCCCGGTCTATCTGGTCCAGCCAGGCGCCAAAGAACGAGCGCCGGGTGAGGGACGCGCAGCCGCAGTGGAAGTAGGTATGGAACAGTCGCACGTGATTGCCGCTTACAGGCCGGTCGGGACAGCGCCGGTGTACGCGCATGAAATCGGCCAGCATGCCCTTGGGATACAACCAGTCGTCGTCGATGGAGACCACCAGCGCCTCCGGGTACTTCCGCAGCGTGGGAATGAGTTTCTTATAGACCCCGAGGTTCTCCACCCGGTTCACTTCTACCGGATGCGCATCCAGATAGGCCTGCACCGGAGCGGGAATCTCCTCCTCATGGGCCAGGTTCAGGACCACCCGGTCGGGCGGCAGGGTCTGGCCGAAAATCGTGTCCAGCACCGCCGGAATATTGCCCATCCGCGGCTTCCAGGTGGTAAGGGAGACCAGGAGCTCCTCATAGCGGATTGCATCCCGATTCGGCCTGAAATGCCGCGGGGACGTGTATCCCGGAAGGGTGGCATGCCAGGCACGCATCTGGCGCAGGGCTTCCTCCCGGTTGTATCCGCTTCCGCCGGGGTGCACCACCCGCACACGGTCGTCCACCAGGATGAGCCAATGGTTCACGCGGGCATAATGGCTCAGCGCCAGGTCAATGCCCCAGCCCAGCCGGTTCAGGGAGACATCCACCGGACAGACTTTCTCCATCAGGTCCAGCCGGATGAGATGGAACCAGCCTTCCTGAAAGTTGGCGTGACGCAGGCCGCCCGTCCAATGGCAGCGGCTCTGCGGCAGGGAACGTCCCTTCCAGGCCGTGGAGGGCTGATACAGGCCCACGTTCACCGAACGGGAGATGTCCTTCATCCCCGAGAGCAGCCGCTCCGTGTGTTTGGGGCTGATTTCCAGGTCACTGGTGAGGATCATCACCCAGCCGTACCCCCCTTCCTTCCCCCGGCGGAAGGCTTCGTTCATCAGACCGGAGTAGTAGAGATTATCCAGGTGAACCGCCAGCGGGTGGTCACAGGCAGGGCTGCTTCCGCTGTCCAGGATCACCGTGTCAAAAACAGGATGCAGACGCGCCGCCCAGGCAATCGCGCCGGCGTTCTGGTTATAATTGAAGATACAGCAGAGAATGCGGTCGTTCATCGTTTGCAAAAGTAACGGAAGCGGGCCTGGGGGGTGCGCCGGTAATTGTAGATGGGTTTATGCTGAATGCCGCCGAAACTGTTCCGCCGTCCCACCGGCGAAGGGAAGCGTTTGGGGCAGTCCCGGTACTTTTCCCGGAGATATTCGAGGCCATGCCAGAATCGGAGGGTAACGCAGCCGCCGGAATAGTGCCGGCACACCAGCGGGACGATGCGGGAGGGGAAGCCTTTCAGCCAGGCCGATGCACAGAAATCCTCGGCATACAGGTCGAAGGGCAGCTTTTCGTCAAAGCGGAGCCCTTCCTCGCGCAGCAGACGGCTGTGGACGATGACGCACTGGCAGTCGAAGGTATCCGTCTCATCCCCTTTCCAGGTGCCCCGGTTCCAGTGCAGGCCCCGGCCGTTCTTGCGGCACTGCTGGATGCAGCCGCTGATGTGGATGAAATCGGCATTCGGGCAGCACTCCATCTTGGCGCCCACGGGGCCCCAGAGGCAGTTGCGGTCCAGGGGTTCGAGCCGGGGCAGCAGGGGTTCCAGCGGCATCCAGTCCTCGTGGCAGAACACCACCCAGCCGTCTTCTGCGAGGCTGTCGATGAACTGGTTGTAACGCTGGGGGATGCCCAGGTTCTCGCTGCGGTTGTCCATCACCACTTTCTCCAGGCCGTCGCAGCAGGGATTCTCCCCGATGCAGCGGCGGTACATGGTGTCATCGCGCACCACAGATACTATATAGGCTTTCTCCCCGGTCATAGGCAGTCTTGAAAACGGTCCGGTATGCGGACCACGCGTTTAAGTCCCAGCATGGCCGGCTTGTTCCAGGCATACGGGGGACGAAGAAGTTGCTGGAGGCAGCGGGCCCGGCGGGTCCAGCTGTCAAAATCGAGCGCCCGGCGGCGGGTCACCAGGGCAATGGTGCGGGAGCGCTTCTTGAGGTGCTTCTCCCAGCCCAGCGCCAGCCGGTTCGGATCCTGGAAACGCTCCTGGATGCGGCGCAGGTCGGCATAGCCAAAGTGGAAAAGATACAAGTCCTTGGCTATATGAAAGTTATGTCCCCTCACGCGATGGAAGCCGCTGCCCCACTGCAGGGGCGCAGCCAGCACGGCCGCCTTGGTATAGCGCGTCCCCAGCTGGGCGTAATGCCGCTGCCGGAGGAAAGGGGCATCGGCCGTGAGGTCTCCCTCCTCCCCCAGCTTCTGCCCTACATCCAGGCCCAGGGCCGATACGCTGCCGCGAACCTTGAGCCCGCTCAGGAAAGCGGGGAGCGAGAGTCCCAGGGCCGGATCGGGGGCCAGGAATTCATCGGCATCCGTGCCGATCACGAGTTCATAGCCTTCGGCAAACAGCTGCGCCGCCCGGGCGCTCATCACCGCCACACGGGCCTTGTCGTTGGATACGACGTCGGTTCCCAGCTTGGCGATGCGTTCGCTGCAGGTTCCTTCGCAAAAGGCGGGAATCTCCTGGTCCAGGCCGTCGAAATAGATATACAGATGCTCCCGGCCCAGCTGCGCACCATAGTATTCCACCCACTTGCGCAGGAAGAAATCGTCGTTTCGGACCATGGTGATGGCAGCTATCTTTTTCATGGCTTGAGGTATTGTGCCGTAAAGGTATCGCCCCGGGCCACCAGGTCTTCCGGGGTGCCGGCAAAGACCACTTGGCCGCCCTTGTCCCCGGCGTCGGGTCCCAGGTCGATGACCCAGTCGGCGCTACGGATTACTTCCAGGTTGTGCTCCACCACCAGCACCGTGTGGCCCTTGGCCAGCAAGGCGTCAAAGGCCTTGAGGAGCTTGTCCACATCGTAGAAATGCAGGCCCGTGGTGGGTTCGTCAAAGATAAAGAGGATCTTCTCCCGGCCGCCGCCCGACAGGGAGAGGAAATAGGCCAGCTTGATGCGCTGGCTTTCGCCTCCGGAAAGCGTGCTGGAGCTCTGTCCCAGCTTGATATAGCCCAGGCCCACATCTACCAGCGCCTGCAGTTTGGCGGCAATGGCGCGGGCCGTATCTTCCGGCTGGGCCCCGAAGAAAGCGATGGCCTCGTCCACGCTCAGGTTCAGGATGTCATCCACATTCTTCCCCCGGTAACGCACCTCCAGGATCTCGGGCTTGAAGCGTTTGCCGCCGCAGGATTCGCAGACCATGGTGACATCGGCCATGAACTGCATGCCGATCTTCACCACGCCGTCGCCCTGGCATTCCGGGCAGCGTCCCCCCTCCTGGTTGAAGGAGAAATAGGAGGGCGTGAAGCCGTTGATCTTGGCGAACTGCTCTTCGCTCAGGAGTTTACGGATATCATCGTAGATTTTCAGATAGGTGACGGCGTTGGACCGGGAACTCTTGCCGATGGGATTCTGGTCCACATATTCCACGCGGGTGATGCGGTCCAGGTGGCCGGCGAGTCCCTTGAAGGTGCCGGGCAGGTCGCCGGTCTCGTTGATGCGGCGGTGCAGGGCCGGGAAAAGGATATCGCCCACCAGCGAGCTCTTACCGCTGCCGGAAACGCCGCTCACCACCGTGAGCACGTTGAGCGGGAAGGTCACGTCTATGTCCTTGAGGTTGTTCTGCATGGCGCCCAGCACCTGGATGCCGTACTGCCAGCTGCGTTTTTCGCGCCGATACGGCTGCCGGAGCCCCTGCAAATACTGCAGCGTAAGCGACTGCGTCCCCCCTTCCTTCGTCATTCCGAGCGAAGACTCGGAATCTCCGGGCACACCCTCGAAGACCACCTCGCCGCCATGCACCCCAGCCCGCGGGCCCAGGTCGATCACCCAGTCGGCCGCGCGGATGATTTCCGGATCGTGTTCCACCACCACCACGGTGTTGCCAATGTCCCGGAGCCGCTTGAGCACGGCGATGAGCCGGTCCGTATCGCGGGGATGCAGGCCGATGGACGGCTCGTCCAGGATGTACAGGGAGCCCACCAGGGAACTGCCCAGGGCCGTGACCAGGTTCACCCGCTGGCTCTCGCCGCCCGACAGCGTGTTCATGGCGCGGTTCAGGGTAAGGTAGCCCAGTCCCACGTCCTGGATGCATTGCAGCCGGTACACGATCTCCTCGATGGCCTTGCCGGCAATGGCCAGCTCATGCTCTGTCAAGCAAGACATGTCCCCGAACCACTGCAGCAGCGATTCCACGGTCATGGACATCAAGTCGTGGATGGTCTTGCCGCCCACGCGCACATACAGGGCCTCTTTCCGGAGCCGGCTGCCGCCACAGGCATGGCAGGTGGTGCGGCCGGAATAGCGGCTGAGCATGTATTTATACTGTATCTTATAGCGGTTGCTCTCTACCCATTCGAAGAACTGGTCCAGGCCGCAGAAGGCATCGGGATCCTCATAGTCGCCCCGGTGTGTCCAGATGATGTGTTTCTGCTCCTCCGTGAGTTTGCAGTAGGGCTCGAAGATGGGAATGCCCAGGCGTTCGGCATTCTTGATGAGCTGGTCCTTGAACCAACCCATCTTCTCGCCGCGCCAGCAGGCGATGGCGCCGTCGTAGATGCTCTTGGTCTTGTCGGGGACCACCAGGTCTTCGCTCACGCCCACAATCTTGCCCAGTCCGCCGCACACCGGGCAGGCGCCCAGGGGGCTGTTGAAGCTGAACAGGTACTCGTCCGGCTGCCGGAAGGTGATGCCGTCGCGCTCGAAGCGGGAGCAGAAACGACGAAGGCCTGCCCCCTCCGCCGGTCTTTCCCATAGCGCCATGTCGCCGTCGCCTTTGTCAAAGGCCGACTGGATGGAGGCGTGCAGGCGGGTGCGCAGGTCCTCGTCCAGAGCCCCGGAAGTCTTGACGCGGTCCACCAGCAGCATGAGCCCCTGCGGATACCGCCCGTCCAGCTGCAGGACCTCCTCGATGGGCAGGATGCGCCCCTCGGCCGGGCTGAAAAGCCGTCCGTAGCCCTCTTCCTTGAGGGCCAGCATGAGCTCCACCTGGTCTGAACGGCCGTCCCAGTGGAGGTCGGCCAGGATATAGCAGGCATGCGGCCGGCCGTCATCCAGGGCGGAGAGCACGTCCTTCACGTCATCGGCCCGTACCTCGTCCCCGCTCACCGGCGAATAGGTTCGGCCGATGCGGGCAAAAAGGATGCGGAGGTAATCGTAGATTTCCGTGGTGGTGGCCACGGTGGAGCGGGGATTCCGCACATTGACCTTCTGCTGGATGGCGATGGCCGGCGGAATGCCGTCAATCATCTCCACGTCGGGCTTCACCATGCGTCCCAGGAACTGACGGGCATAGGAAGACAGGCTCTCGGCAAAGCGGCGCTGCCCTTCGGCAAAGAGCGTGTCAAACGCCAGCGAACTCTTGCCACTGCCGGAAATGCCCGTCACCACCACCAGGCGGTTCCGGGGAATCTCCACGGTGACATCCTTGAGATTGTTGACGCGGGCTTTCCGTATGACAATGTTTCCTTCTGCGGGCATGGATGCAAAGTTACGATAATTCCGGGACTATTTCCAGCATCTGCGGCGGAATGTACGAAGTGGCCACGGCCACCACCCCCTCGATGCTCACCAGCAGGCGCCGGTCTTTCCGGATGCGCTTGATATAGCCTTCGGCCCCTTTGAGCGGTCCTTCCTTCACGCGTACGCGCGCGCCTTGTCTATAACGGGTAATCGAATCATCGGAGAAAAAGGTGAGGCCGGTCTCCAGGGAAGAGGTGACCAGGCGGAAAGAGGCCATCTGCTTTTCTGGAATGGCCGACAAGGTCTTTTTGTCGGCCTTCTTATAGATAAAGCCTTTCCCGGCCAGTTCCTTGTCAATGCCCAGGGCATCCTGCCGGCTGGCCTTGACAAAGAGCAGGGAGGCGATGAGCGGCCGGCGCTCATAGATTTGCACACCTTCCCGGATGTATCGGCTTGCGGCAGCGGCATCGCCGGCTTCCAGGGCCATTTTCCGGGCGGCACGAAGGTGGTCCTCCCCTTTCAGGCAGCGCTTCTCCACGGCCAGATAGGTCTCAAAGCCTTCCTGGGTGAGCCTTTCCTCCCATTCGAAGACTTTGTTGAAAAACACCTTCAGTGCAAACCAGAATAGCTTTGTCTCTGCCATACAACAAAAGTACGCTTTTTTGGCCGATAACTACATTTTTTTAAAAAATTTTTACCTGGCCCTTGCAGATTCAATTTTTTGTAGTACCTTTGCAATCCCGAAAGGGAAAAGATCACTGACAAATTGGTGCGGTAGTTCAGTCGGTTTAGAATACCGGCCTGTCACGCCGGGGGTCGCGAGTTCGAGCCTCGTCCGCACCGCTTAAGGATGCCTTACAGATACCTGTGGGGCATCTTTTTGTTTCAGTTTTCGCCATTTGGTACTAAAATGGTACTAAAAAACGCGCCTGGTACTAAATTCGGCTTTTGCGGTCCCTTCCGCACCGCAAAAAGAGTCAGTCGAAAGGCTGACTCTTTTTGTATTATATTCCGGAGACGTATTTCCAATCCTTTGGTGTTTATATATCAGACAATAATTATTTGTATATTTGTAAGGTAAACCAAGGATTATGAAAAAGTTTCTGAAATACATATTTGGCGGCATTCTTTTTTTGCTGGGCTTCGGTTGCGATAAAGAAGGATTCGGCATAGGTGGCGGATATTGCATGTACGGCCAGCCGCACGCAGATTACAAATTGATTGGCGACGTTAAGGGCCAGGACGGCAAACCCATCCAGGGCATAAGGGTTGTTTTTACCCCGGATCCAGCATCCTATCCCTATAACAACGACACTTTATATACTGACGCCAAGGGACACTTCCAGTCTGATCGTCTTAAATATGACTTCCCTAACGTTCAAAAAGCAAATGTCATTTTTGAAGATGTGGACGGAGCGGACAACGGCTCATTTAAAACCAAAACGCTTCAGGCATCAGACCTTAAAGTCAGCCAGACAGCAAAGGGCAGCGGATCCTGGGATGAAGGAAAGTATACAATCCAGGCCGATGCCAAATTGGAGAAGGAAGACTAACAGATGGATAACCTTTCGCTGCGACGCCGCATAGCGCTGAATATCACAAAGAAGTTGCAGGACGATGTTATAGCTGAACATCCGCTCCGGCAACTTTTTTGGGAATGTACCATGCGCTGCAACCTTCACTGCCGCCACTGTGGCAGCGACTGCAAGCAGACTGCGCTGGCCCCGGACATGCCCAAAGAGGTATTTGGCAAAGTACTGGACAGTGTCGCAGCAAAGACAGACCCTCATAAGGTAATGATCAACATTACCGGCGGAGAGCCCCTGATGCGTCCGGACCTGGAAGATTGCGGACGGATGATATATCAGAAAGGCTTCCCCTGGGGCATGGTCACCAACGGCTTCGCCCTAACGCCGGAAAGATACAGGCGGCTGTTGCAATGCGGCCTCAGAGCAATGACCATAAGTCTTGACGGCCTTGAGGATGACCACGACTGGATGCGTGGCCGCAGCTCTTCATTCAAGCGTGCCGCCGCTGCCATAAGCATGGTTATCCAATCCGGAGAAATAGAATTTGACGTTGTCACCTGTGTCAACAGGCGCAATATCGGCAAACTTCTGCAGTTGAAGGATTTCCTAATTAGCCTGGGCCTTAAAGAATGGCGGCTGTTTACCATCTTCCCGTCCGGCAGGGCAAAAGACGATCCTGAGCTCCGCCTGACCCGAGAAGAGCTGAAATACCTACTGGACTTTATAAAAGCTACCCGCAAAGAGGGAATA
>JAEEGK010020018.1_pt1 | contig 14275 bp, 6 predicted proteins | sample 8958771 | NCBI WGS metagenome assembly JAEEGK01 (sample SAMN16246547, study PRJNA631951) | gut metagenome | biome: gut microbiome; feature: rumen; material: SC-attached | host: Bos | place: Iran: Karaj | collected 2018-10
CTGCTTTAAAAAAAGAAGGACTAGATGATATCAGTAATGATGAAGATGATAATAAAAAAGAAGATAAAAAAGAAAATAAAACAAAAGAAAAAAATAATAATATAAAAGAAGAAAAAATTAATAATAAAATTGAAGAAAAAAAAGAAGAAACTTTAAAAGAAAAAGTAACTGATATTTATTTAGAATATACAGAAAAAAAATATCATAATGTTGAAAGAATGAAATGTTTAAGTGTATTACAAAATGAATTAGAATTATGTGATCAAATAATTAAATTTAAAATTGATAATAAATTTGATGATGAAGATATATGGGAAAATAAAAAAGTTTTAGCTCAAGTAAGATTTAATAATTATAGTACTTTTGTTCAAGAAGGTTCTCTTCCTATGGAAGATTATTTTAAAATTATAAATGAAGAATTAGATTATGAAAATAAATTATTAAATTTAATTGAAAAAGATAAAAACCTTCAAATTATTGAAATTCCAGAATTAAAAAATAGAATAAATAAAAGAATTGAATTAATTAAATCAGAAATTGAACAATTAAAAGAATCAATAGAAGAAGAAAAAAAAGAAGAAGGGAAAAAATTAGAAGAGAAAAAAGAAGAAGAAAAAGAGAAAAAAATGGAAGAAAAAACAGAACCAGAATATACAAATGAAGAATTAGAATTATTAGAAAAAATAAAAGATAGATTAGAAGAATATAAAAAAGCAATAAATTATTTTAAAGCAAATGATTTATCTCAAGAAAAAGCAATAGAATTAGCGAAAGAAATAAATGAAATGAAAAAAAAAATAGAATGTCATAAATCAAATGAAGTAAATATATCAAAATTACCAAATCACATATCACCTGAATTTATATTTGGATATTCAAATACAGAAAGAATAAAAAAATATAAAGAATTTATAGAAGGTTTATTAAGGCAAAGAGGAGATTTAAGATTAGAAATGGATAATAAATTAGAAGATATTAAAACAATGCCAAAAATGAAGTTAAAAAAAGAGCAACCTAAAATTAAAGCTGAATTAGATTTAAAAAAAAAGAAAATTAATGAATATGATAAAATATTAAAAATACTTAAAGTTAATTTACAAGATAAATGGACTCCTGCTCCTTTATTTAAAAAAGAAGAAGTAATTGAAAAAAGTGTTAAAATTAATAATAATATTCAACCAAATCAAATTAGGATTTTCGTTGGAAAATTATTTCAATATAATAGAGGAAAAAATGTTAGTGTTGAATTACAATTAGTTTTATCTAAAGAATATAATGAAACAATAGAACAAAATTCAGAAAAAAGTTTTGATAAATTTATCAATTGGAATATAGATAAATCAGATTTGAAACATTTATATAATAAAGAATTAATTGTGAAATTAAAATATAAAAGTTTTTTTAGAACATATTATGAAGGAAGTGCAATAATTAAATTAACAAACTTAAAAAATAATATTGAAATTGAAGGAGAATATCAATTAGAACAAGAGAAAAAACAAGAAAATTATCCTAAAATAGAAGTTAAAATTCAATTAAGAAATCCTTGTGTAGGAGAAGCTTATGAAGAAAAAGTTAAATTGAATTACAAATTAATTAAAATATATCCTTCTTTTAAATCTAAAATATCACACAATGTTCAAAAAAATGAAGTTATTGATATGAATATTAAAAAAGAAGAAAAAATTGAAAATCCAAAAGATAAAATTTCTGAAGATAAAATACCAATAAATCAAAATAAGAATGAAACTCAAAATAAAATGAAAAATGAAAATACTAATAAAAATAAAAAAGTAATAACTAACAATAATCAAGATAACATCAAAAATCAAAATCAAGTTAAAAAACAACATCCTTATATTGATAAAAATAAATTTAAAAAAGAAGAATTAGAAGATCCAGATATTATAGATAATTTAGTTTCAGTTTCAGTTTTAGAATTTAAAGATAAAGAATTAGAAAGTAAAATGAAAAAAATAGAAACAAGAATACCAAGACCAATAAGAGATAAAAGTAATAAGATAAAAGTTAAAATGAATTTTTTAAAAAATGCTTTAGGAGATACTATTGACCCTCAAGGTTATTTAAATATTATGAAACAACAATTAGAACATGATAAATTACTTTATCAATATTTCATACAAGAAAATCAAAATGAAAAAGCTAATATTGTTAAAATTAGAGTTCAATTACTTTTTAAAGAAATTCAAGAAACAGAAAAATTCATTAAAGAAGGTGGAGAATAAATTTATATTTTATATTATAATATTTTTAATATTATTAAAAAATTATTAATTAATTAATTTAACAAAATTATAATATTATTTTTGTGAAAAACCTAATTTATAAAGGAAAGGTACAAATTTCATTAATAATAATGAGAATTATGATTTAGGAAATTATTTACTGGAAACATAAAATATGGTTCTGAAAAATTGATACATATAATTATTGAAAATTATTTCCATTTATTATTATTATTAATATCCAAATGACATCAAATTAATATATTCATAAAATGAATTTGTTTAAATATATATTGTGTATTATAAAATAAAAATTTATTTTTGATTCATTTTACAAAGACAAAAAAAGTAATGATTATTATTTATAATTCTAGATGTACTTTTTGAAAAAAATGAAGTAAAATTAATAATAAAAAGATTTATATATAATACTTATTGATAAATTATATAAAAAGATAATTAAAATACTTTTAATAATATTATATGTTTACTATAAGATTTCACACTTATTAAATTATTTAATCTAATCTTATTACATAAGAATAAGCTTGTGTTAATATTCTTAACCATTTCATCGGATTATATTTTTTATCATTTGTTAAAATAGCACATTCTTTAATTTGAACTTTACTTATATTATAATTAGGAATATCAAAAGAAACAGTAATCGGACCTAATTCTTTTTTAGCTTTAGAAATATTATTATCTAATAAAGTAATTTTAGTAACTAAATCTTTACCTTGACCACCTTGAATTTTCCCAATTTTCCAATAGCACATTTTTTCCCCTTGAATATAATCAGCTTTTTGATCAACAGGATTTAATTTATCTAACATTTTTTGTTCTTTTTCTAATTGAAAATGAACATTATTAGTAGTTTTAGGAACACTAAATTTAACAATGACATTTCCAGCAAATAAATTTTTATCAAAAGTACTTTGAATATTAATTCTTAATTCAATTTTATAATTATCATCCATAATAGTAGGATAAATTCTAAATGGAGGAGTAAAATCATTATTCATAGAATAATTCATTAAAATAAATTCTCCATCAGGAGGAGTAATAAAAATTAGTCTTGAACTTTCAAAACTTTTATGTTGTGCTTTTGGATGGAAATTATAATCTGAAATACAAGGAATTGTAGAACTCATATAATTATTACTTTTATTATTTGAAATTCTAAAATCATCAGATAAAATAATTTTTAACTCGGGATTAGTTTTTAAATAACTTTTCATTTTAATATAACCATCAATTCCACAATTAACTAAATTACCTTTTGAATTATATAAAACAGTTATTTTTTCAATAATATCAATAAATAATTCATTTCTTTTTTTTTCAACAACTTGACTTATTGGTTTTTGTGTATAAACTCCAGTTTTAACTCCTCGATTAATAAAATTATTTATAGGAGCTAAATAACTTAATTTCATCATCATAACTGGTTCTGTAAAAACAAAATTTTTAATTTCTTCAGTGGAACTTAATTGAGGGTATCCAAAATCAAACATTTCATTAATAATTTCATATATTAAAACAAAATTTTTTCTTATTGATTCTTCACTTAAAACTCCACATTCATCTTTAATTACTTTTTGTAATGTATTTAATATTTCTAAATAATAACATGGAGAAATATTATCTAATGTAGCTAAAACAATATACATATCACTCTTTTTTACATAAACAAAATTTACTCCATCACAATTAAATATTGGAGATTGTTCATTTTGAGATAAATTTACATTACGAAAAAAAACTTCGTTTATTTTTTTATTTATATCCCTTCTAAAATCTCTAAATATTATTGTATCTCCACGTAATGATAAAATGAAAAGTTGACTTATTGCCATATTTATTTTTATATAAATTGTTAATTTTTTTTCTTTTTTTGGGATTTTATTTATTTAATTTTTTTAAATATAATTTATAAAATTTAATTTAATTAAAAATAAAAAACATTTTTTTTAATTATTTAAGTTTGTATTTATATTTAAAATAATATTTGAATAATTATAAAATTTTTATTTCATTTAATTTGATTTATATTATTATAATTCATATCTTTTTGAATTTGATTTAATAAAGCAACTCATATAATAAAGAAGTTATTTTATTGGTATTTTGAAGCTCTATTATTTCTTATTTTCTTTAATTGTTGTTCTCTTATAGCTTGAATTTCATAATCATCAGCTTTATATTGTAATTTCCTCAAAAAAATTTATATATTTTTGAGAATAACTCATTTAAAATTTTAATATTAGACAATTGAACAATTATAAAAATTCTTAATCCAAATTTAATTACTCTTTTTACTTATTATTTAAATTATATATTCTATTTTTAATTATTTATAAAAATCAAAAATCTTTAAATTTCTAAATTATTTATAAATTTATAAATGTCACAACTATATCCATTTTGCCCTTTATTATGCGGTGAAAGAACGAATACTCTTATAGAACATTTAAAAAATTGTAAAAATAAAAATTTTTTAGGTGTCAAATACTTTCAATGTGAATATAATCCAATTCATATATTTGGAAAAAAAGCATATGAAAAACATATTAAAAAGTGTCCTGATAAATATAAAAATAATAATATATTTAATGTTCCAAAAGAGAATGAAAAAATAAATGAAACTGAAAAAGAAGAAAAAAATGATGATAATAATAATGATGATAATATTATTTTTGAAGATATAGACGACACTGAAAAAGAAAATAATTTTAATAGAATATCAAAAAGAGCAAAAACTTCAACATTTTTAGATAAACACAACAAAAATTCAACTTTTAAAGAATTATTCTTACAAAATGAAAAAAAAATCAAAAGAAAAAATAGTGATTCTTTGGAAAAATATAAAGAACAGATTGAAGAAGATAATTTAGTAGGTAATGAAGAAATAGTTTCTTTAAAAGAAAATTTAAAAAAAATAGAATTTTTAAAAGAAAATAAAATAAAAATACCAGAAAAGAAAAATTTGTCTTTTTCAAATTTAAATATGAAAGGAATATTAAAAAATAAATTAGAATTTCAAAAAATAGAGAAAATAAAAAAAAATAATATTTTAGAAAAAGGTGATTCTTCATTTCGTAGTTATAATAGTGCTTCACATTTATTAAAAAATTTTGAAAAAGAAAATTCAATAAGTTCAATTAAAGATGAATCATCAGATGATGAAAATATTAACATTCAAAGAAAAAATATTAGAAGATACAGTTCAAAATCAGTTTCTTTTAAAGGACTGGTTAAAGTTTTTGTTTTTGACCATAATAATAATGAAAATAATAATAAAAAAATAGAACCTAAAAGAAGTACTTTTGCTAAATCTAGTATAAAAAATAATATAAATGAAAAAGATTCTGATAAGGAATTTAGAGAAATTTATATGAAAAAAATATAAATTAATTAAATTCAAATTCTTTATTTATTATCTATCAATGATTTTTGTGTATTATTTTTTATTCATATTAAAAAAAAATAAAATTATAAAAAAAAAATAAGAAATCCAAAATGTCTTTAGTATGTTGTCCTCTTCAATGTGGTAAATATATAAGTAACTTTAATTCACATAAAAATGAATGTCCAAATAAACAAAAATTAGGAAAATTTTGTCAACAATGTCCATATAATCCAGAACATGTTTTAAGTATAAAAGCAATGAAAGTGCATGTTCATTTTTGTCCAAATAAACCAAAAAGTTCAATATTTAATAAAGTTAAAGTTAAGAAAATTGAAACTATACCTTTAAAAAAAGGCTTTCCACCTTATGATATTATTAAACCTAAAAAAAATTTTAATTATAGTAAAAATATTCCTTTTTCTCTTTCTGAAGGTTCTCTAAAAGAAACTTCTAATGTTTATCAAAGAAATAAATCTATGATTAATGATAATTATAAAAGACTTAAAATTCAAGAAAAAAAATTACTTAGTTATTTTGTTGATAATGAATGGAAAGAAGAAGAAAAAAAAAATATGTCAAATAATGTTGAAGCTGAAGAGTCTAAAGGAAGTATATTTAAAAATAAATATGAAAATAATTCATTTTTGAAATTAGGACAATACAAAATTATTAAGAAACCTAGTATTAAATTTACTGAAGATAAAGCAAGAGTTTCAACTACCAGTGAAGATACTTTATCTCAAAAAAAAATATTTTACTGGTAATAAGAACAAAAATTTTTTTTAACTTTTTACTTTTTTTTTTAATTTTAAAAATTCTGTTATAAAATTATAAATATGAAAATTCTTTTAATCTACTTTTTATTCTAAATATAATTTATAAATAAATAATTATTTAATTAATGTAAAATAATTACATAATAGTTATTGAAATATTACATTATTTTATTTAATTATTTGTAAAATAATTTTTTTCAAAATCCAATTTTTTTCATCAAATTATATTTACTTTGAAATAAAAGATTTAAAGATATTTTGTTATATTTATTTGAAAAACATTAAATAATTTTATGTTTTTAAGATTCATTGGAATGATGTTTAATATAAAATTAATAAAATATTATTTTCTTCATTTAATTCTATTCTTTTCTTTTTCCATTTTTATATCCACATATTAAAATATAGATACTCATTAATCTTATTAACAAATTCGTTTTATTGAATTTTTTTATTTTCACTTTTTTATTCTATCTTTCATTTTACAGTTATCAACTTTTTATTTGATAAAATTCCTTTTATCTATAATAATTAATTTTATAAAGATATATAAATTAAACATAAAATTTCAAATCTTAAAGATATTGAATTATGAATATAAAAGAATGATTGGAATAAGAATATTATAATAAACAAATCAAAAAATGGGAGAATAAGAAAAGAATAAATAAAAAAAAATATATTAAAAAAATATTTATTAATATATAGAAAGAATAACTTATTTCCATAATATAATTAAATAACTTTTATTTATATTTTCCAATACATAAATGATTAAATCTTTTTTAATTTCTTTTATTCATCATCTTCTTCTAAAACACTTTTTATATCAAAATAATGTTTGTTTTTAAAATGTAAATGTGAAGAATTATTTTCATTATTCATGAATTTGAGCATATTTGAATTTTTAGGTCCTATACTTTGTTGATTAATAGTTTTAAAAGATAATAAAGTACTTTGTTTCTTAGAAATAATTTTTTTATCTAAAAGATTATTAATTGTTTTTTTAAAAGAACTTTTATTTTTTTTGTTATAGCCTTTTTTATTAGTAATATTATAATTATATAAATTTGCTTCATCATCAGGACTCAAAAAATCATTATCATTTATTGGAAAATCACTTTCATCTCTTGTAAACAAATTTAATGTATTTTTACTGTTTATCACTGAAGAACTCATTGTTCCAACATTAGTAATCATTATATTATTTCTTTTAGTTTTTATACAAGATGATAAATATTTAGAAATAAATTTTACATGTAATAAATTATAAAAATTTAAATTTTGATCAGATTGATAGAAGTTTTTTGGTTCTAATATCTCTAATATTAAAAAATTTATTACTTTTGATAAGGCTTTTACTCTTAATTCTATTTGATTATATTCTTCTTTATTTTTAATATTATTTATTAAATAAAAATTATATCCTTGTAATTCCATTGAAAAACGTTCTATCATTTCTTCAAATTCAATTTTATAACTTTCATTTGTTGTTTTTTCATATAAATTTCCAGAAAAATAAGCAATTTGATATAATGTAGCAAATTCATATCCAAAATATATTTTTTTAATAAGAGATAAAATATTTATTTTCTGTTGTTTTGTAAGAATAAAATTATTTTTTCCAAAAAAGTTATTGAATAGTTCTTCTGAAATTAATTGATCTGTTTTTTCAGGACATATTATAAAATATGTTGAGTCTTCAAAAAAATCAAAAAGTAATTCAATAAATAAAATTAAATTCTCATTAGCATTAAAAAGATTCCAATCATTTTTATTTAAATATTTTTTTAATAAAAATAAAAGATTTTCCAATTCATTATTCCATTCTAAATAAACTCCTTTAAGTAACTTAATAATAGCAATATTTTCAATATTATATGTCATTTTGATTCTAATAATTTCTTCTAAAATTCTAGTGATAATTTTAGGAATATATCCATAATTAGTATGTTCATCACCAAATAATAAATCATCTTGCCTTTTTAAATAAACATCAATTTTTTCTTTTTTCCCATAAAGTAATCGAGAATTATCTAAAAAATTTTTAAAAACTTTAATATTTTTCATATCATTTTTATTTTTAAAACATACTTTCCTTTTTAAAGAAATATATCTAATAACTTCTTTAACTGATTTATTACTAGTATATAATAAATAACAAGCAATAATAACAGCAGTTCTTCTATTCCCAGAATGACTATGAACATAAATAACTTGTTTATTTTCAATTATAGTTATACACATTAGTTTAACAATTTCTAAAATAAAATTTATAGATAATGAACTTTTAGATTCTTTCCATCCAAAAAATTTTACATTAATATCATCTCCACTAAAATAAGAAGGATTATAAGTATATCCAAAATCATTTATTTTACCTGGACCACAATAAGGATGTTCTCCTTCTCTTTGTAAATTTACTATTAAACTTATATTTAATTGCTTAAATTTTTCAATTAAATTATATCTTTTAATTAAAATATCACTTAGTCTTTGTCCTGCTATTATATTTTCTGTAATAAAATTCGAATTTAATCCTTCTATTAAATTTGGTTGATTTGGATTTTGCAAATAATTTTCTGCTTTACAATTTATTCCTCCACAAAAGCAACATAATATTTTATCTTTTATACATTCACAAAAGGATATTTTATTTTTTATTCTTGGTGTTGGTTTTTTATTAATAATAAGTCTTGAAAATTTACCATGAAGACTTCTTGTCCTTGTTATATTATTACTTGAATGAATTGACTTATCTTGACTTGAAATATTATTGTTTTTTGAATTTTTTTGATTTATTACTGAAGATAGAGTATTTCTTTCTAAATTTTCAATATTATTGTTATTTTTATCATATTTATTATCCTTTATGTAGATTATAGGTGTTTTATTTATTTCAAGTTTAGATGAACTTGCATTTAAATTATCTATTTCATTTCTTTTATTTATTCTTTTTTTCTTCTTTAAAAAAAAATCAGAATAACTTTTCATTTTTAGCTCTTCAGATTATTATTTGAAGAAAATAATATTTTATTTCTTATAAACTTTGCTTAATTTCTCAAAGTTTAATTTTTTTTCTGTTTTTCATTTATATATTAAAGAGAGATAAATAAATATCAATTCAAAAAATTTTACTTTTTATTATATAACAATTTTTATGATACAATTTTTATGAAATAAAAAATATTAATATCTCAAACTTTATTTTAAATAATTAAAAAAATAAACCTGAAAATAAAATGAATAATTTTTTTTATTTATTATATAAATTTTTTAATATAATTCCATAAATTAAATTTTCACACTTTTGAATTTTTTTTCTGAAAAAAGTAAATAATAAGAAGGAAAGAATAGAATGAGAATTATTATTATTTATATTTTTATTCCTATTTTTATTATTATCTTTTTTAACAAAAAATCATAGGTTTACATTATCTTCTACTTCAATTAGACTAACATCTACATTTGAAATGTTTAAATGTTTTCTTATTTTCTTTTAAAGATTGGTTTTTGTTTTCTATTGATTTTAAACCTTCTACTGAAGATTGAGGAAATAATTCTTCTCCTGTTCTTTCTGTTTTTATTTCATAAATGCTTTTCTATGTTTTATTTGATTTTTTTCAAATTTTCCTTCAGTTAAAACTCTTAATTTTTTACCATTTAAAATTGTTAATAATTTATTGTATTTTTTGAAAAATTATTTAATATATCAATGAAATATAAGAATAATGCTAAAAGTTTAACATTAATGATTCCCAAAATAAATTCAAATTCTAGAAGAAATTTAAATAATACTAACAGTGTTATTTCATCTTCATGTCAAACTCAAGAACCTATATTTTCATCTATAACAACTTTTCAAAATGAACTGATAAAGAAATCTTCAAACGAAAATCAATCTATTTTAGATGAAAAATCCCCAATTAATCTAAATATTAAATCATTTTTAAGTACAAAAATAACGTTAAAAAAAAATAATGTATGTGACAGATCTGATAAAATTCCATTTAGAAAAATTAATATTTTTAATCTAAATAAAACAAAGATGATTAATAAATATAAGAAACCTTTAATTTCTATTTTAAATGACTCATCTTCAGAAATTAGAAGCTTATCTAATTCACAATTAAAGAAAAAAATAGATAACAATTTTAATAATTCATTCAAAAGAAATTGTACAATATTAAAATTAAAATCTGAAAATATAATTGATATACTAAAAGAAAAAGAAAAGAAGAGAAATAAAAGTTTATTTAATAATTATAAAAATTTTAATGTTACCAAAAAAATAATTAGTAGAAAACCAAAAGGTATTTTTTTAATAGACTGTTATAATAAAAAAAATAATTCTTCATTGTATTCTAAAATTTCCTATCCATATGTAAAAAGTGTCAATAATAAAACACATAGTAATTATAATATGGAAATTTCAAATAATAAAAAAAATATGTTAAAATATTATTTCATAAGAGGTAAAAATAATATATATAAAATGTAAAATTCGTAAATTAATCTATAATTTTAGTTTATAAAATATAAAAAATAATAATAAAATTATAAAAAATGAAATTACATCAAAATATTAAATCAAGGGTAAAAACTATAATTTCATTATTAAAAGATGGAACTAATATTGATATAATATAATAGAATTCAAATGGAAGAATATATATAAAAATTAATAAAAGACAATTAAAAGATTAACTAAAAAAATATAAGGGAGAAATGTCGAATTATAGTAATTAATTTCAAAAAGATTTAAAATAACATTATCAATAATAATAGAAATCTTAGGGAATATAAAGAATGTATTGCTATAATAATTAATGATTAAGAAACAAATAGAAATAAATTATAAAATATAAAGAAGAATGAATTTAAACAATTAACCTACAATGAAATGAACATAATTAAATGAAAGAAAAGTAAGAACTTTTAAGTTTTAATTTTTGAAAAAAGAAGACAAAACAATAATTTAAAAAATATGAAGAAAGAACATTCAAAACAATTAGAAAGAGTTATTCAATTTTAATTGGATTTAAAAATTCAAATTGCAAAATAACAATGTTCAATTTAAGTAGGGAGAAAATATAAAATGAATTAATTATTTTCAAGTATTTAAAATCAAAAAGAAAAAAAAAGATAAAGATGATAAAAAAATAGTTAAAAAAAGAATTAAAGTTCAAAAAGTTATATTGAGATGTAATAGAAAAATAGAGGAATTATCCAAAAATAATTAGAAAAAGAAAGAATGAGATTTTTAGGAAAATTGAAATAATGATAATATTAACATTAATTTACAAGGAAAAGAAAAAAACAAATAAATTATCACAAGTAAAATATAATGCTTAAGGACTACAATTTTTGATTTTTGAAATAAATATATTTATTTTATTATTCACAATTATTTTATTTCAAATATTTAATGAATAATTTTATAAAAAACTAAACAATAATTTTATTATTTATATAAATAAAATGAAATCCTCTCTTAAAAAATATAATGATAATAATTATTCAAAAAGTACTTTATATACGACTTTAAGATCAGAATCCTCTTTCAAAAAAACAAATACATTTAATTTAACTGAAAGATCATCAAATAAACAAACTTTTATTACAAATGAAGATACTTTAGAAAATTCAAAAAATTTTGAAAAAGAAAAACAAACTTTAGAAAATGACAAAAACACTTGTTTTGATTTAATGGAAATCTTAAAGGAAAAAAGAAGAAATAAATTGACTATTCCTTTGAAACAAAATAAAATTATGAAAGAAAAATTATCAAATACTGTTGATGATTTAAAAAATCAAATTGAAGATATATCTTCAAAAGTTTCAACAATTAAAAATTCTCAAACTAAATTAAATACTTCAAATAAAAAAAATAATTCAATTAAAGAAGTAGAAAATACTTTAAGAAAAGAATATTTAAAAGAAATTGAATCAAATAGGAATATTTGTAATGAAATTAGCGAAAAAATTGACGAACTTGAACATGAAACATTTAACTCAAATAATATATATAATGAGTTAAAGAATGAAGTTAGTGTTAAGCAAAAAAAATGTAAAGAATTATCTAATGAAATTAACCAATGTATTGAAGAGAAAAAAGAACTTAACACTCTTCTTATTATATACCAAAGAAAAATAAAAAATATGAAAGATAAATTATATGGAAAATTAATGTTGGAAAAAAGACTTAAATCTGGATTAAATACTATTATTTCAAACATTGATAGTTAAATTGTATAAAATATGGTAATTTTAATTTTAAATTTTAAATAAGAAATGAAACTTATTTATTTATTTTTATAAAATAAAAAAACTGATAAAAAATTCTTTTTATCTAAAAAGGAATAATATTTGGTTTATTAAATATAATATCATAAATATATCAAAGAAGGTTTTAAATTAATATAACTAGTCATTTTTTTCATATAAAAAATAAAGAAATTAAATTTTGTGTCCATTAAAAAGTTAAAATTATTTTAAAGATAGATAAATTTATTTATAATAAAGAAGATTTTAAGAAAAAGGGAAAAAAATAATAAATAATTAAGAAATTTAAAAGATAAATAATAAGTAAATGTTTATGAAAAAGGAGATAAATATGAAAGTATTACTTCAGATTTTGCATTATTAAAGATATTATACTAATAAGGGATTTGATATAGTAAAAATATTTTTTACTTTTTTTTATTCTATTGTTATTAAAAATCAATTTAAAATTATGGAATGTCATTAATTATTTTTCAGAATTTAAAAAATATCAAAAAATAAATATTAAAAATTTAATCTTTCAAAAAATAAATAAAAAAATCCTTCTTAAAATTTAAAAATTAAATAAAATTTTTCATATATATAACAATATTTAAATTAAATCAAAATATAAAATAATGAAAAAAGAAATCAAACAAGAAGAAGACAAAATAGATCCAGTTCAAGATTTTAATGAGAACTGTAAAAAGCATGTAAATGCCAATGAAAAAAATATATGGTTATGTTATGATTGCCATAAATTTACATGTACAAAATGTTATGCTAGAGAACATAAACAATGTTGGGCTGATTTGATTGAAAATATGTATGATGAAATGAAAAAAACAAATGAATCAAATTTAGAAGCAATTAAAGGAATGAGAAGTGAATTTGCTGACGAAGTTAAATTTATGGAAGAAAAATATGATTATTTCTTAAAGAATAATCCATTTGATATGAATATTAAATTAGTTAATAAAATTTATGATGATATTATTGAACTTGTTAATAAAAAAAGAGAAGATACTTTACACAGAATGAATTTACTTAAAGAAAATTATGAAAAGAATATTACTCAAAACATTGAAAAAATAAAAGAGATGATAAAAAAATCAGATGATATTGAAAGAAGGATAAATAAAGAATTACAAAAAATGTCAAAACAACAACCTTTTGAATTTTGTACTGATTTATTAGAAACTAATGTTTCAAGTGATTTAGCTGATGAATGTAATGATGTTAATATTTTCCAAAAACAAGAATTTACAAGAATTAAACAAAGTTTCATTGATACAAATACAATAGTATTTAATGACTCAAATGCTTTAATTGATCAATGTAAAACATTTAGAGAATATATTACAGAAAAAATTAATAATTTCTATCAAAATTATACTAAATATCAAAGTAAATATGCTTTTACTGTTGTAATGAATAATAAAGAATTTATTGTATATTTAATAGACTCAAATAAAATTACTAAAGTTACATACGTTAATGATTTTGTTATTCCATGTTATGCTCGTTGGATTGAAATATCTGGTAATAAATTGATTTTAACAGGAGGAGAAAAAGAT
>JAEEGK010020020.1_pt1 | contig 14275 bp, 11 predicted proteins | sample 8958771 | NCBI WGS metagenome assembly JAEEGK01 (sample SAMN16246547, study PRJNA631951) | gut metagenome | biome: gut microbiome; feature: rumen; material: SC-attached | host: Bos | place: Iran: Karaj | collected 2018-10
TTTTTTGTTGGCGTCGTCGTGGGGACGCACTGATTTTGTTGTCGTGGGGACGCACTGAGTGCGTCCCTTATCAAAAAAAAAGCCCCCCAGATTATAAATAATCCAAGGGGCCCACTAACCCTTGTGTTCCAGCTGGGATTCGAACCCAGGACCCCATCCTTAAAAGGGATGTGCTCTACCTGCTGAGCTACTGAAACGCCGTCAAGGTTTCAGGCTGCAAAAGTAGCCAATTTTCAAATATGTTTATATAAATTCAATATTTTTTTTTGATAAGTCTATATTATTGATTATCATCTCTCTTCTTATATCTCGGATGATAGTTCCGGATTGTTTTTTCCAGAAAGCTGCGGTCAAGGTGGGTATAAATTTCAGTTGTGGTGATGTTTTTATGTCCGAGCATCTCCTGTACCGAGCGCAAATCGGCGCCGCCCTCCACCAGGTGTGTGGCGAAGGCGTGACGGAAGGAGTGCGGGCTTACCGGCTTGCTGATGCCGGCTGCTGCTGCCGCCTGTTTTACAATGATGTAGACCATCTCGCGGGTAAGCCGGTTCCCTCTCCGGTTCAAAAAAAGAAGGTTGCGGCTTTTCGGTTTCGGATGCAGCAGCGGACGGCTCCCATCAATGTAGAGCCGCAGCAGGTTTGTGGCATATTTTCCGACAGGCACCAGCCGCTCCTTGTCCCCCTTGCCTATAACGCTGATGAAGCCCTCGTCAAGGTGCAGCGCGGAGAGGGGCAGCGACACCACCTCCGAAACCCGCAGCCCGCAGGAATACATCAGTTCGATTATTGTCTTGTTCCGGAAGTTTTCAGGTTTGCTCAGGTCGAAACTCTTTTCAATTGCCTCAATTTCTTGAAAGGAGAGTACTTGCGGCAGTTTTCGGTGAAGTTTCGGGGAGTCGATATAATCCAGAGGATTGTCATCGATACGCTCCTCCATCAGCAGGTAGCGGTAGAATGTGCGCAGCCCGGAGACCAGCCTTGCCTGCGAAGTGGCTTTAAGCCCCTGCTGCGTCTGAAGGAAATCGCGCAGCGTCTCCGTATCCACTTTTTCAAGTGTCAGCTCAGGGCGGTATTCTTCAAGGTATTGCAGCAGCATAGTGACATCATGCCGGTATGACGCCTCCGTCTTTGCGGAGAGTGAGCGTGAAATCCGCAGGTAGTGTCCGAAACCGTCCAGTGCCGATTCCTGTTCCATCCTGTTATTCGAGGATTTCAAACAGCGCGTCCAGTTTCGGTGTGAGGATGATTTCCGTACGGCGGTTCTTGGCCCGCGCCTCCTTGGTGTCGGCCTGGTCCAGCGGCACATATTCGCCCTTGCCGCAGGCGGTGAGCCGCTGCGGGTCAATGTTGCCCGACGCAAGGAGCGTCTTGACCACGGTGGTGGCGCGCATGACGCTCAGATCCCAGTTGTCCTTGATTTGTGCGGTGGAGGCGCTTTTGTACGGCACGTTGTCGGTATGTCCCTCAATGCTGATGTTGATGTCCGGATCCATTGCAAGTACTCCGGCCAGTTTTTTCAGGGCCTCCTGGCCGCGCTGGTCAATCTGGAAGCTGCCGGAGGCGAAGAGCAGTTTCTCCTCCATGGATACATAGACTTTCCCATTCTTTTCAAAAACTGTCAGGCCGCTGCCGTCAAACCCTTGCAGTGCCTGTTTGATTTTCTCCTTCAGAGCCTTCACATCCTCATCCTTCTTGTCCAGAATGGCCTGCAGTTCGGCCAGCCGCTTCTGCTGGCGCTCCAGGTCGATGCTCTTTTGGGTCAGGGAGTCCGACATCACCTGCAGGGAATCGGAGAGGTCGCGGAAACGCGCCTCCTTCTGGCTGAGCTCCTTCTCCTTGTTTTCAAGGCTCAGTTGCAGATCCTGTATGTTTTTCAGGATAATTGCCGATTCCTTCTTGTTGGTGGCATCCAGCTTCTTGTAGGATTCTGTCAGGTCGTTGAAACTCTTTTTCACGTTGTTGTAGTCTCTGGACAGTTCTGCATACCGGTGTCCGTAGGCGAGTGTGTCCTTTTCCAGCCGCGCCAGTCTCTGGCTCATGTTTGTGTTGGCCGCTGTCAGTTCCTTGTTGGCATTTTCAAGGTTCAGCACTTTTGTCTGTAGGGCCTTGCGCTCCTTGGTGCAGTTTGAGAGCTGGTCCTGGCTGTCCATGTACTTCTGTTTGCTTACGCAGGAAGCCATCACGATGCTTCCGCCGATTGTGAGTAAAAGGAGAAGTTTTTTCATTTATCCTAAGGTTTTTTCTTTGCGTTGTTGCTCTTGTAATATTTCCTGCAGTTTGTCCTTTGCCTTGAACAGCCGGCTTTTGACCGTACCCAATGGGATTTGCAGCCGTTCGGACATCTCTTCGTAGGAGAGCTCCTGGAAATAGCGCATCTCCACCAGTTCGCGGTATTCCTGTTTCAGCATCCCGACATATTGCCGCAGCAGCAGCTCACCCTCCTTCTTGCAGAGTTTCTCCTCAGGGGAGAGCATCCCGTCCGGAATGTTGGTGTAGGGCTGGCGGATGCCGTCGCTGGTTTCGTATGTCTCGTCCATCAGCACATATTTGAGCCTTTTGCGCCGGAGATAGTCGATGCAGTTGTTTGCGGCAATTGTGTAGAGCCATGTGCTGAAGGCGTAGTTCTTGCTGAATTCGGAGAGGTTGCGGAATGCCTTGCCGAAGGCTTCGATGGTGAGGTCCTCCGCTTCGTATGGGTTATTCACCATTTTGAAGATCATGTAGTATAGGGAATCCCTGTGACTCTCCATCAGGGCGGTGTAGGCCCTTTGGTCACCATGGTTCAGCGCTTCGTCAACCAGTTGGTTGTCACGCTGTATCCGTTTTGCCGATTCCTTGGACAATTCCATTTTCTGCCGAATTATTTCCCACTATAACGCGGCTGAAATTGTTTTAGTGTGCATGAATTGTTTTTTTTCTGAAAATTTTTTCAAAAAAATTCAAGGGGAATCCTCTTTGTGAAATTTTTCTACGCCTTTCCGCAAAACATATCCGAAAAATGAGGATATTTGCATTTTTATGCAAGTGTTGTCAAAATGAAGTTCACCATTGCGGAAACCGATCCCCGCTCCAAGGCGCGGGCAGGACTGATGGAGACCGGTTCAGGTCCCGTCGAAACGCCGATTTTCATGCCGGTCGGGACGGTTGGTGCCGTTAAGGGCGTGCACCTGAAGGATTTGAAGGAGGAGATAAAGGCGCAGATAATTCTGGGCAACACCTACCATCTTTACCTTCGTCCCGGCATGGAGGTGTTGGAGGCCGCCGGCGGGCTTCACCGTTTCAACGCATGGGACGGGCCCATTCTGACAGACAGCGGCGGATTTCAGGTCTTTTCGCTGAGCCACCGGCGCAAAATTACGGAGAGCGGAGTTACATTCTCCTCCCATATTGACGGTTCAGTGCACAAGTTCACGCCCGAATCGGTTGTGGACACGCAGCGCATCATCGGTTCCGACATAATGATGGCGTTGGACGAATGCACACCATATCCGACCACGCGCGAATATGCCCAAAAGTCGATGGAGCGGACGCACCGCTGGCTTGAACGTGGGGTGGAGCAGTGGCGGCAGACCGCGCCCCTTTACGGACGCCACCAATCCTTTTTCCCTATTATACAAGGCAGTGTGTTCCGTGACCTGCGGGTAAAATCGTCGGAATTCATCGCCTCCATGGAATGCGACGGCAATGCCATCGGCGGGGTCTCTGTCGGGGAACCGACCGAAGAGATGTACGCAATGACCAAAATATGCTGTGACATCCTGCCGTGGGACAAACCGCGCTATCTGATGGGAGTGGGCACACCGGCCAACATTTTGGAATGCATCGCGCTGGGTGTCGACATGTTCGATTGTGTGATGCCTACGCGCAACGGAAGGAACGCCTGCCTGTTCACCAAAGATGGCATCATCAACTTGCGCAACGAAAAGTGGAAGTTCGACTTCACACCGCTTGATGCTGAAAGCCCGCTCTTTGCGGACAGGGTCTACACGCGGGCCTATCTGCGTCATCTGTATATGAACGGGGAGATGCTGGCCTCAATGGTGGGCAGCCTGCACAACCTCCATTTTTATCTGGAGCTGGTCCGCGAGGCGCGGCGGCACATTCTTAACGGGGACTTTACGGAGTGGAAGGATTCCGTGGTGCCAATTTTGTCACGAAGAATATGAAATACTACATCATAGCGGGTGAAGCTTCGGGAGATATGCATGCCTCTAACCTGGTGAGGGCGTTGCGGAGGCAGGATGCGCAGGCGGAGGTCCGCGCCTGGGGCGGCGAGCGTCTTCAGGAGGCTGGTGCTGTTATGGTGAAAAATTACAGGGAGATGGCCTTCATGGGTTTTGTGGAGGTCCTGACCCATCTGAAAACCATTTTTTCGCTTCTGGGCCTATGCGTGCGGGACATTCTGCAATACCGTCCAGATGTGGTGGTGCTGGTCGATTATCCCGGGTTCAACCTTCGGGTGGCAAAACGCCTGCACCGCTCAGGCATACCGGTGTACTATTACATTTCGCCGCAGGTGTGGGCATGGCACAAGTCCCGCATACGCCAAATCCGGGAATATGTGTCGGAAATGTTTGTGATTCTTCCGTTTGAAAAGGATTTTTACGCACAAAACGGCATGGAGGTGCATTATTCGGGGCATCCCCTGCTGGACGAGCTCTCCCGTTTTTCGGAGGATGCAGGCTTCATGGAACGTAACGGCTTGGGTGGAAAACCTGTCATAGCGCTGCTTCCGGGAAGCCGCACGCAGGAGATCCGTCGTATGCTTCCGGTGATGGCTGAAACTGCCAAGGCGTTTCCGGATTATCTCTTTGTCATTGCCGGGGTGAAGCACCATGAAACGTTGTATCAGCCATATCTTTCTGATAATTTGCGAATTGTTTATGGTGAAACCTATCCGCTGCTTGCGCATAGCACGGCCGCTTTAGTCACTTCCGGCACCGCCACGCTGGAGACGGCGTTGTTCGGGGTGCCGCAGGTTGTCTGTTATAAGGGGAATTATTTCTCATATCTGATAGCCAAGCATCTGATAAAGGGCATCAGTTATATTTCATTAGTCAATCTGATAGCGGACAAGCAGGTTGTCACTGAATTGATACAGAAGGATATGAATGCGCAATTGCTGGAACGTGAGCTTGCCGCCCTGCTTACGGATGAAAGCCGGAATCGGGTTCAGGATGAATACCGGACGCTTCGTCTGCGTCTGGGTGACGGCGACGCTTCCGGCCAAACTGCAGCCGCCATGATACATTGTTTGAAAAAAAATTAAAAAAATTTTTGAACATATGCAACAAAACGGACGTATAAAACATCTATATGGAAAAGGCATTATTATGCATAAAACGGAACATAAACAGAAAATAGTTCATAGCATGAAAGGTAATAATATGAGTATCAAACATCTATTACGTGCCGGAGCCGTTTCCCTGCTACTGATTGCAGGGCTGTCCGGCGTGCGTGCGCAGGGTACATCCTGCCCGAACCTTGACTTCAGTTTCAAGAACTTCCAGAACTGGATCTGTCAGATTTCAAATTCCGCCAGTACCAGCAACACCGCCTACAGTGCGCTGACATGGACCGGTATGGCTGCCGTTGACGGCCGTCACACCATCATGACGGACATCTTCGAGACGGACCCCCGCACCTGCAACGGTCCGGAGCCGAACACGGAGCTGTCGCTTGTGCCTGAGGGCTTCAACCAGTCCGCAAAAATCGGTAACGAGGGGACGGGTGCGAATGCCGAGTGCATCAAGTACAACATGACGATCGACAGCAACAACGCGCTGCTGCTGCTGCACTTCGCGGTGGTTTTCGAGGATCCTAACCATCCTGCGGCGAACCAGCCGCGTTTCGAGATGCGCATCCAGGACACGAACGGCAACCTGCTGAACGTGCCCTGCAATACCTACACCGTTGTCTCCGGCGCGGGCATATCGGGGTTCAACGACTGCGGCTCCAATGTGCACTGGCGTGACTGGACGACGGTCGGTGTGAGCCTTCTCGCGCTGATGAACCAGAGAATCCAGATCGTGTTCACCTCCTCCGACTGCAGCCAGTCCGGCCACTACGGATACAGCTACATGGTTGGCGAGTGCCAGCCGATGAGCATCGACGTGCAGTTCTGCGAGGGCTCGAACGTGGCGCGTCTGACTGCGCCGATCGGGTTCACGTCGTACACGTGGCGCGACAGCCGCGGCAACGTTGTGGGCGTGACGCGCAAGTACAACGCGCAGAACCCGCCGGACGGGACGGTGTACACGTGCGAGCTTATGTCGGCCATCGGCTGCAGCTCCAAATTGTCGGCGGTGATCCAGAAGACGATGATAGCGCCGGAGTTCATGCACTCGCTTGACACCTGCGCCCATGAGGTGACTCTTATCCAGGTGGCCTATGCTACGGGCTCGACTGTTGCGAGCTGGACGTGGGAGATCGGCAAGGAGGGCTACGGGACGGAGTACACGAGCAACGACTCGATAGTGAAGTACGTGTTCCAGGACACGGGCCTGTACACGATACTACTGACGGTGAACACGAAGAACGGGTGCGCGGACACGCAGTCTGTGCGTGTGTTCAACTATCCGGACCCTGTCGCGAAGATATACTGTCAGGAGACGATGTGCAAGTACAAGGAGACGCAGGTGTGGGCGACGGGCGGCGACGACTACTACTGGTCGTCCGTTGACAGCGGGCGTATAGTGGAGTACCACCACGACACGATCATCATCGACCGCGGCGGGACGTACGCGGTCCGTGTGACTGACACGAACGGGTGCTACGGGTATGACACGGCGAACACGGAGCACCGCGCGTTCCACACGGTGTTTGCTGTGACGAACGAGCCGTGCTACAACGACGCGAAGGGTGCGATATCGATCCGCAGCACGACTGGCGGGACGGAGCCTTACCTGTACACGTGGACGGGCTACGGCACGGCTGACATGTCGCGGGGCGACGCTAACGCCGTGATGAAGAACCTGCGTGCGGGCAAGTACTACCTGTACACGGAGGATGACATAGGCTGCAAGAACTACGACACGGTGGAGGTGATGCAGCCTGACTCGATGACGATAACTTTGGACAAGCTGGTGAACATGCGGTGCGCGAAGCCGAACGGTTCGATAGAGATATCTGTTGAGGGCGGCACGGTGCCCTACACGTACCTGTGGGACACGCCGTCTGCGGACACGACGCAGGACGTCTATGGTCTGCGTGACGGCCGCTACGAGGTTCTGGTGACGGACAATGAGGGCTGCACGATGAAGGCGAGCTACGAGGTTATAGCGATCCCGAACCCGACGATAGAGGTTGACACGTTGGTGAACGAGACGTGCGACCAGTCGAACGGGTTGATAGACGTGCGCACGATCAACGGTGTGGAGCCTTTGGAGTACAAGTGGAGCCCTGACGGGACGGGCAACAAGACAGACGTTCTGTCGGGGATACCTGCTGGGACGTACCAGGTTCGTGTGACTGACGATCTGGGGTGCTCCTACGACACGGTTCTGTCGATCACCAACCATGCGACGCAGGTTGTGACTGTGGCGGAGCTGGAGCCTGAGTACTGCGACCGCATGGACGGCCACATCCTGGTGTCGGTCACGGGCGACACTGACTACTTCGAGTACTCGTGGCTGCCCGCGGACGTTGACGAGAACTCGCCTGAGCTGACTGGCCTGCGGGCTGGGACGTACACTGTGACCGTTTTCGACGGCACGTGCACTGTGAGCAAGGAGATAGTTGTCGACTTCGTTGAGGGTCCTGTTGCGGACTTTGTGACGAAGACGTACAATGTTGCGACGAACAACACGTTCGCGTTGTCTGACAACACGAAGCCGGGCGGCGGCGCGTTGAGCGTGTGGCAGTGGGACCTGGGCGACAACAGCACGGAGGTGGGGAAGCTGGTGTACCACAGCTACGAGGCTCCTGGCGACTACTATGTGCTGATGCGTGTGGAGGATGTGAACCGCTGCTGGGACACCATCACGAAGCGCATCCACGTGTATGACGAGCTGAGCGTGTACATACCGAACGCGTTCACGCCCAACGGTGACGGCTTGAACGACGACTGGGGCCCTGTGATGCAGGAGTACCAGGAGGAGGGTTACAGCCTGACGCTGTATGACCGCTGGGGCCAGCAGGTGTACCACACTCAGAAGACTGACGACCGCTGGGACGGCCGAATCGGCGGCAAGCCGGTGACGACCACCAGTGTCTATTCCTACAAACTGATAGTAAAGGACTTCACGGGACAGCTGCACGAGTATGTGGGGCATGTGACCGTTGTGAAGTAACAGCTGATGAATAGGTTTATGTGTATTAAATTGATTCGGTCCCTTCTATTATGCTTCCTGTTGTCTTTAATGTGGACGGAAACTGCGCAAGCCATCAACGTCAAGGTGCGTGTTCTGTCCGAATTTAATGTCAAATCTGTGGTTTTCAAAACAGAAGCTGGCCAATATATGCTTCTGTGTGACAATTCGCGTGTCTTCGAGGAGGATTTGAAGCCGGGTGAGGCGGTCACACTCAGCCTGTATGACAACCAAATACGTGTTGAAAAGGGTATTGAGCTGATAGGCACCTATTCGCAGGTTGACATGATAGGCACGCGCTACAGCAATGTCTTTTCCCTGCAATTGCCCCAGTGGAGCAAAAGGCGCAGTTATGAGGAGCGTCTGTCGGTTTCGGTGCAGCAGGGGATGCTTCTGATCAATCGGATTGATCTGGAAAAATATGTTGCCGGGGTGGTGCAGTCGGAGGTGTTCGGAAGTTCCAATGATGTGGAGTTTTTCAAGATACAGGCAACGGCAGCACGCACCTATTGTCTTGCAAACCTTAACCGTCACTTGAGGGACGGATACAACATGTGCGATGCGGTGCACTGCCAGTCGTATAAGGGAAAATGCACGGACGCGGACATCCTGCGCGGCACTTTTGAAACATACGGCGATGTGATTGTGGACAGTATGGACCATCTGATCACGCCGGCCTATCATTCGAACAGCGGCGGGATGACGGTTGATGCCGGAGACATTTGGCAGCGTTCTGTCCCATATCTTCAGGCGAGGGTGGACTCTTTCAGTATGGATGCACGCAACTACTTGTGGGAAAAACATATCCATTCGGACCAGTGGACTGCCTTTTTCGTTTCAAACTATGGTTCCTCCTATCGTTCCGCTGAAAAGCAGCAGGCAATCCGACATCTTTCACAGCCTCAGCGTATGGCCTATTGGGTTATTGGCAAGGATACCGTCCCGACAAAAAATCTGCGCAACCATTTCAAACTCCGCTCCTCCTATTTTTCGGTGCAGCCGCAGGAGGGGGGTGACAGCGTCTGTTTGAGCGGAAAGGGCTACGGGCACGGTGTGGGACTAAGCCAGGAGGGGGCTATCCAGATGGTCCGGAGCGGTTACGGTTTTCAGGAGATTCTTCAGTTTTATTACAGTAATGTCCATATAGTAAAATATACTGATATCATAGGATTTTAGGGATGGAAAAGGTGGAAGTGCGGGTCCGCTTCGTTGCGGAATGGGGCGGATCGCCAATGCGGATGGTGGTGATGGAGACGGTGGACCGCAAAATGGTCTTCCCCATCATTATTGCGGAAAATGAGGCCCGCATCCTGTCCCACGAATGGGTGGAAGATGAGTTGAAACGTCCGGATTCTTACGATTTGCTGGCTGAAACGATGGATGGTTTTTCCATTCACATGCAGGAGGCGCTGATTTACCGTCTTTCGGAAGGTGTTTTTTATACCCGAATTGTATTGGTGTCGGAGCAGCAGGTGCTGGAGTTGGAGTCAAGGGTTTCTGATGCGGTGATCATGGCCATCCGGGGTCATTGTCCGGTGTATGTGGTGCCGGATGTGCTGGAAAAAGTTGGGATTCCTTCGCAGATGTTGAAGAGTGTCGGGAACCTTTCTGCCAGCGAAACGGAAAAACAGGAGTCTGTTTCAGAAATGTCGGTGGAAAAGTTGGAACAGAGGTTGCGTGAAGCGGTTGAAAACGAGGATTTTGAGTCGGCATCAATCCTGCGCGACCAAATCAAGGCAAAGAAAGGCGACGGGTAATTCATGGATTCCATTGCTGTACAATCCCCATATCCGCTTGTTAACGAAATCCCCGCAAATCTGCCTGCATGGGAGGGTTCCTTGCGTGCTTCGCTGGATAGTGCCTTTACGCTTCGTCCGGTACAGGGAGGCATGGACACTTTGTTGGCGCAGCAGCTGCTGCAGCCGGTGGAACTATGCCGGCCGTTGCCCCGGACATTGCCGTTCTCTTCGCTCTTCCCCTGCCTGCTATTGCTCTATCTGGGAGTGGTGGCCGGTCACCGGTTCAGGAGTGTGCCGATTTCTGCAAGTTCCGGAAAAAGCTTGTCGGACAGGATGCTGCCGCATCTTTTCCTGACAGAGCGCACGGCTACGGACGAGTGGTTCCGTTGGATGCGCTATGTTGCGCTTTGTGTGGGTTTCGCACTATGTACGGCCTCACTCATGCACTGGGCCGGAAGCAATGTTTGGACGGCCATTGCTCTGGCAGGTTGTGTGGCTTATTTGATTTTAAAACAATTATTGCGTTTCAGTACGGCTTTCCTATTGGATGTGGAGTCGCTCTCCCGTCAGTTTGTGCGCCGTAAACACTATATTTATTATAATGTATTGTTGTGGCTCGCTTTGGTGGCGTTTGTCTATGCGCTGTATCCCTCCATGTTGCTTGCGGCCATTTTCCCTGTGACCATGGTGGTTGTAAATATAATATTGTTAATCAATGCAATAAGTATATTTTCAGAAAGAATGAAATTATATGGCATTTTTTTGTACTTTTGCACTTTGGAAATCATGCCGGCAGTATGCATGGTTTTGTATATATTAAGGTGTTAAAGAATAAGTAGTTAGGAGATATTCATGAGAATAAAAAGCATTCTGTTTTCGCAGAATCCTCCGCAAAATTTTGACAAAAGTCCCTATGCGGAGTACACTAAAAAGTATAATGTAAAAGTGAATTTCTTCAAGTTTTTCCAATCCGAAGAAATCACTACTGAGCAATTCCGGAAAAAAAGAATTCATATTGAGGACTATACTGCTGTAATTCTGACCAGTAAGAAGGTTGTTGACCATTTTTTCTCCATTTTGCGGCAGATGAAGCTCTCATTGCCTAAGGAGTGCCATTTCTATTGCATCAACGATGCGGTCGCCTTTTATTTGCAGAAATACATAGTCTATCGGAAGCGTAAGGTCTTTTATGGTAACGGGGAGCAGGAGGATCTGCTCCGGCTGTTGGAGGAGAACGATGAGAAATACCTCTATCCTTGTGGAGTGGAGACCATTGCCAATACTTTCAGTGATATGATGGATAATCGCAAGATTTCTTACAAGAAGGTGGAAATCTACCACATATCCTATGCCGACCTCGCACCGTTGTCCTTGGACAAGGGCAGTTACGACCTGTTGGTCTTCTTCAGCCCGCACGGGGTGGATGCTTTCCGCAAATCCTATCCGGATTTTGTGCAGGGCGACATCCAGATTGGGGCCTTGGGGAGCCAGGTGGTGGAGAAGATGCAGCAGGAGGGGCTGCGGGTGGATGTCTCCGCCCCTACGCCGGAACATGCCTCCATCTTCACGGCAATAGACTGTCTGTTGCAGAAAACCAATGGACGGAAACGATGAGCCTGTACGGATTCCCAAAGGCGGAACATCTGTGTGGAAAAACCAATTTTCAGCAGCTTTTCAAGGAGGGACGGAGTTATTACGCCGCCCTGCTGAAGTTGGTCTGTCTGCAGCGTCCGGCCAGCACGTTTGCGGTTCAGGCGGGCATGGTGGTTCCGAAAAAGCTGTTCCGACATGCAGTGGACCGCAACCGGGTGAAGCGGCTGTTGCGGGAGTCATACAGGTTGCGCAAACCGGCATTTCAGGCCGCCGTTGGCCGGATTCCATGCACATGGCAGCTGCTCTTCATCTACACCGGAAGGGAACTCCCCACTTTCCAGCAGGTTCAGAAAAGTGTTAATGTATTGTTAACCAATGTGCAAAAGAAATATTTGATGCAAGCGGATAAAAAAAACTGTGCGGACGGCACGAAGGTATAGCGATTTGTGCTATATTTGCAAACTTTGCAAATGAATCATATTAGGAATATAAACATATAAATATCAATAAATTAAAAAATGCGAAACAAAGGGTTTATTTTATTTTTTGCAGTAACGTTTGCGTTGGTCTGTATCTATTCCTTATCGTTTACGTACTGCACACGCAGGGTGGAGAACAAAGCGAAAGAATATGCTCAGAACGATCCCACCCGTGATTCCTTGATTGCAAGGGCTAACGGCAATGCCTTTATGGAGACCTACCTGCTGGATTCCTCCGCCAAAGCCCGTGAAAACAGGTATTTGCAGCGGGTGTCCGATTCCACAGCCTACAATCTCCTTTTTGCCAAGTGGACGTACAAGGAGTGTAAGGAGTTGGAAATCAATCTTGGTCTGGATTTGAAGGGCGGTATGAACGTGACCTTGGAGGTCTCCGTGCCCAACATTGTGACCTCATTGGCCGGCAATGGGGCGAAGGATTCGCTGTTTGTCAAGACCATGAAGCTTGCGCGAGAGAAACAATACCGTTCACAAAGTGATTTCATCACTCTTTTTGAGCAGTCCTTCAAGGAGGTTGCTCCGGCCAATGCCAAGCTCTCCACCATTTTCCGCAAATTGCAGTTTAACAAGAATAACCCCACTAATGCGGAGGTGATTTCCGCGTTGCGCGAAGAGACGGAGTCCGCGCTGAACAACGCTTACATGGTGTTGCGCGCCCGTATCGACCGTTTTGGTGTCACCCAGCCGAACATCCAGCGTTTGCCGCAGTCCGGACGCATCATGGTTGAACTGCCTGGTGTGAAGGAGCCGGATCGGGTGCGTAAGCTCCTGCAGGGTTCCGCCAACCTCGAATTCTGGAAAACCTACGAATTTGGTGAAATTGCCGACCTGTTTGCCCAGGCCAACGACCGTATTGCGGAGATTAACAGTGGCAAAAAGGAGACGGTGAAGGACACTGCGGTCACGGATGAGGCGGATGAGGCGGCCAAGGAGGGGCAGGCCGAAAACTTCTATGAGGGTGCCGACTCCACTGACACTGAGGCTGACGAAGAGGATGAGAGCCAGATGACTCCGGAGCAGATTCAGGCAAAATACCCGTTGCTTTCCAAACTGGTGATGGATCCGCAGCGCCGTCCGGACGAGGATGGCAAATACGGTCCGCTGATCGGTTACTGCCATGAGTCGGATACCGCCGACATCAACGCCATGCTGAACATGGACGTGGTGAAGAGCCTTTTCCCGCAGGATCTGAAAATCTGCTGGCAGGCCAAGTTGGGCAAGGACAAGACCCCGGTGCATTACCTGATTGCCTTGAAGGCTGTCGGTGAGCAGGGTCCCGTTTTGGACGGAAAGGTTGTTGTTGACGCCCGTCAGGACTTCAACGACCGTGCCGGAAATGAGATTTCCATGACCATGAACACTGAAGGTGCCAAGCAGTGGAAGAAAATCACCGAGGAGAACAAGGGCAACTGCATCGCCATCGTGCTGGACAATCTGGTATATTCCTATCCGCGTGTCAATGATGTGATTCCGAACGGACGTTCCTCCATCACCGGCGGATTCTCGCTGGAGGAGGCCAAGGACCTTGCCAACCTGCTGAAGGCTGGTAAGCTTCCCGCCCCTGCGGTTATTGTATCTGAAGAAATCGTTGGACCGACACTGGGTAAGGAGTCAATCCATTCCAGCTTGATTTCCTTCATTATAGCATTCTGCTTGGTTCTGATTTACATGGCCTTCTACTACAGTCGGGCCGGTTGGGTCGCGGGAATCGCCCTTGTGACCAACATCCTGTTCATTTTCGGAACACTCGCCTCCATCGGTGCGGTTCTGACGCTGCCCGGTATCGCAGGTATCGTGCTGACTTTGGGTATGGCAGTGGACGCGAACGTCATTATATTTGAACGAATTCGTGAGGAAATCCGGGCCGGTAAGGGAGTGCGTCTGGCATTGGCCGACGGTTACAAGGCGGCCTATTCCGCCATCATCGACGGTAACGTCACCACGCTGATTACCGGTATTATCCTCTTCATTTTCGGTTCCGGCCCCATCCAGGGTTTCGCCACCACACTGATTATCGGTATCCTTTCGTCCCTGTTTACCGCTATCTTTGTCACACGTCTGATCTTCAACTGGATGTTTGACAAAAACAAGGAGGTGGCCTATGGCAACAAGTGGACACTGAATGCCATGACCAATT
>JAEEGK010020026.1_pt1 | contig 14272 bp, 10 predicted proteins | sample 8958771 | NCBI WGS metagenome assembly JAEEGK01 (sample SAMN16246547, study PRJNA631951) | gut metagenome | biome: gut microbiome; feature: rumen; material: SC-attached | host: Bos | place: Iran: Karaj | collected 2018-10
ATAAGGTTTTTGTTTTTTTTTTTTGGATTTGGGTTTGTTTTTATTTAATATTATCTTTTATTTGATAAACTTTTCCTAATTCATCATTTAAATTTCTTTCAGATTCATTTAATAAATCTTTTTCATTAATATATATCATATTCTCTATATTATTATTATTAAACTTTTTTATTTTATTATCATTATGATTATTATTATCCATTAATTGTTTTTTAATTTTTTCAATTTCATTAACATTTCTTTTATTTAAAAGAGTGTTAATTTTATTATTTCTTTCTTCACTTTTTTCTTTCATTCTCTCATATTGATTTTGGAAATTTTCAACTTCAGAAAAAATATTTTCATAATTTTTTAATACTTGAGAAGCAACTTTATTTTTATTATTCATTGAATTATTACTTTGAACACTACATGAATTACTTCTATTCATAGTAGATTGTTTTGAATAATTATAACTTTTATTAATACATTTATTATTAGAATCATTTTTTGTTGAAGTTGTATTGTTTCTAATATTTGAATTATTTTTTTTATTTGAATCTAAAATACTATCATAAATTAAATTATTTTCATTTTCCTCTTCATTATATAATTCTATATCATCTAATTTAAATTCCTTATTAACAAGAGAAGAAGATTTTTGTCTATAACTTCCTTTTCTAATAATACTATCATTATTACAATTATTACTTAATTGAACATTTTTTACTTTAATAGGAACAGGAATATCATTTTTTTTATCCTTAATAAATTTTTTAGAAGAATTTGACTTAGGACTATTTAAAACATCACATCTAAAATTATTGATATTACTTTTATTATTACTAATATTACAATTAACAAAACTACTATTATCACAAAAATAATTATTATCTAAATCACTTTTATTATTACAATTATTAAATAAAATTTGATAAGGTTTTGACATTGGAATTGGTGGTTTTTCTATCATATTATTATCATTTCTTAAATTATTATTATTATTTATATTAAAATGATAATGATTATTAATAATAAATTCTTTATGATTTTGAAAAAAAGTAACTAATTCATTAAAATCATAATTAACTGCAATTTTTTTATATTCTTCAGCAAAATATAAAATTCTATTTCTTGGACCAATTGGAATTTTCATTTCTATTAAATCATCTCTACTTAAGAAAAAAATATCTTTAAAAGTAATATAATTTTCATCAAATTCATTTAATAAATTTTCTAAATCAAGTGTTTTTAATATAAATAATAATCTATCATTTATATTATTTTTATAATCACTTTTTTCAGTTAAATATCCTTTTTTTTTAATTGGAGATTGAGTTTCAATTAATTTTTGTAATTCTTTTGTGTCTTGATATTTTTTATTATCATCAATTGAAAAACTTTGATATCGATTTGAATTATTTAATGATATATTAAATAAAAAATCTGTATTATTAAAATGTTTTGTATTATTTGTTCTGTTTTTTGTTGGTTTTATTTGTGATTTTGATTTTGTTTTTGTTGTGTAATTTGTTATATAATTTTTATTTGTTATTTTTGTTATTGGCTCTTGCTTATATTTATTGAAATACATTTTATTATTTTTTTAATATATTATTTTTAAAAATAAAATTCAAAAAATTATTATTATTATATTTTGTTAATGTTATTATCCATAATGAAAACTCAAAAATTGATTATAAAAAAGAATTTATTAATGCATAATATAACTCAAAAAGATTATAATAATGAAAAAATTAATGATTTAATTTTTAATCAAAATAAAAGAATTGTATCTATTTTCAAAGATAATGTAATTTATAATGATTATACAGAATTTTTTTTTATGTTTTATAATAAATACAATTCTTTGTATTTTTTAAAAAATCTAAAAAAAGATTTTATAAAATTATTGTATTATAAAGATTTTATAAATTTTTATATTAATAAAATAATGAATAATTATTATAAAAAGATAAAAGAATTAAAAATAATTAATAAACCAATAAGGAATATAATAAAAAATTCTATATCTATAAAAAAAATTATAGAATCTGATGAAAAAGAAAATAATGAATTAAGCGATTTTTTAAATTTAGATAATCAGATTAATTATATTCAAGAACTTGATAACTCTAAAAATAATCTTATCAGACAAATTTCATTTATTTCAAAAATAAATGATGATATTATTCCTATATCATATGAATTTTTAATAATGGAAAATGAATTAAAAAATTATATATCAGTAATAAATAATAAAGAAAATATGAAAGTTATAAATATTTGTGATGTTTTAACAAACAAAAAGTACAAATTAAACAATATATCAAAAAAAATAAATAATACAATACATCCAAAAAATAAAAAAATATTTCTTATAAGAAATAAAAAATTCAAAAAAAATAAATTGATTAATAAAAATGAAAGTTTAATAAAAGAGAATAATTATTTTACTAATAAAAATAAAATAAATGATGAAATATTAAAAACTCCTGAAAGATATAATACTGAAAAATTAGAAGATGAAAATATTGAAAAATCAAATAAAACAATTCCTTTAAATATTAATTCAAAAAAAATAAAAAAAATTAGTTTATTAAATGGAAATGAAAATAAACAACTAAATAATAATTATAAGAATTTCAAAGAAGGAAAAATAAAAAATAATAAATTAATTCATATTAAAGATAATAGTAAAACATATTACACAAATTATAGTATAAATACTCTTGACTCTAATTTAAATGATAATAATTATCATTCATCTATTTTTCAATTAATTAAAAATGATTATAAATCTAATTTTCAAAATAAAAATAATGAAAATATTTTATCAAAAAAATATTGTACTCATAGAGGGGAAAATAGTAAAAAAAAAATATCATTAATTCGTAAAATAGAAAATAAAAATTATTTCAAAAAATAACATATATATTATCATTATTATTTAATATTTATATTATAAATACTTCTATATAAAGTTTTAAAAAAGTTAAAATATTTGTAAATTTAAATAATTAATTATTTTTATTTAAAATTAATAAAATGGGTAAAAAACAAATCCTTTCTCTTTTCATAATAATCTTAAATATATCTCAAATAATTCCATATGATGTAAAAATATACTTTATATAACAAAAAAAAATAAATAAAATTAAAAATATTTAAATAAAATAGAAAGATTTATGGGCAATAGTAATAAATACATCAAACAACTATGACAATTATCGTCATTCAACAAATTCAATATTAATGTATAAAACGTTAAAAGAAAATGGAATACCAGATGAACATGTAAAATAATAAAATAATTTAAAAAAAAACCAATTTTAAAAAATAGATAATTTTAGCTTTAGCAGAATATCATTCATGTGATACAAGAAATACATATCCAGGAAAAGTTTTATTATCAGTAGAAGGAAAAATTTTAGAATCTTGTGATGGAAAAGATTTAAATATTGATTATAAAGAAACTGATGTTACAAATTATCAATTACTTGATATTTTAAGAGGAAGAAGAATGAATCAATTTAATGGTTTCAGGCAATTAAATTCAAATAAAAATTCAAAAATAATTGTAATTATAACATCACATGGTGGAGAAAATTTTATTAAAATAAGAGGAACAATGGTAATTTTAAGTGAAGAATTAAATAGAACTTTAAATGAAATGTATATTAAACAAAAATATAAAGAATTAGTTTTTATTTTAGATACTTGTGAAGGATATTCACTTTATGATTATGTAAATGTACCTAATATTTATTTTGTTGCTTCTGCTTTATTAAATCAAAAAGCTTCTTCTTATTCTTATGATAGTGAAATTATGGGACCAACTGTTGATAAATTTCATTATTTACTTTTTAATTCTTTAAAAGATATTAGAAGTAAAAATAATTTTAGTGTTAGTATTACTGATTTATTAAATGAAATTAAGAATAAAAAAGATTTTTTATCTACTGATGTTACTATTTCTGATAAAATTGGAAGAAATATTACTATTGGAGAATTTTTTGGTAATTTAAGAGAAGATGAAAAAAATGAAGAAATGAAATTTATTGATTTTAATGAGTTGGATAGTGATATTAAAAATGTTTTTAATTTTAATAATCAGTTAATGGAAAAGAAAAAAAATATTAATAAATATGCTTTGAATATTAATAAATATTCTGAAGAAAGTTTTACTTTAATTGAAAATAGTAATGATGATAAATCAAAAAAGCAAATTATGTCATTAATATCTTTTGGAATTGTATTTGGATTAACAATAATATGTAGTTTAATAATATAATAAACATAAATATAAACAATTATAAAAAAAATTTGATTAAAATTAAAAAAAAATATAAAATTAAAAAATAACAAACTAATAATGTCAGATAAACCACATCATGTAAAATTAAGATCAAAAAAGTCAAAAAAATTAAATAGAAGTTCCCAATATAATCAAAAATTAAAAAAGAATTTAAATCATATAATAAAAGAAATAGAAAATTTAGGAAAATTAACAGAACTTCCTCCAAATTTATATATAAAAGCAATAAAATTACCACCAGCAGAAAGATCAATGATAGATTTACAATATATAAAATATTTTTTAGATCATTCAAAATTAGCAGAAAAATTTAAAATGGATAATTTTAAAAAAGAATCTTTAGATCAACTTTTAACTTTATGTGCAGCACAATTAAAATATTATCATTTAGAAAAAGATACAATTTTATTTAGAATTGGAGAAGAACCAGATAATTTTTACATTATTTTAAATGGTAAAGTTGGAGTATTAAAACCAACTCCAAAACAAGAAGAAATGACTGGATTAGGTTATTTTCAACATTTATTAAATTTAAAAAAAACAAAAGAGATTTATATATTACAAAAAACAATAGAAAAAAATAAATTAATTTTTGATATTGATTATAATGATATTGATATATTAAGTTCAATAGTAATGAAAATTTTAGTAGAAGATTATTTTTCAATTGGTATTAATTTAGCAGAAACAAGAACAATTGAAGATATATTAAAATTATGTGGTTTTAAAGTAGAATATTTTGGAGTTTTTTTTGATCATGAAAAAAGAAAAGATAAAGAATATGTTGAAAAATATGAAAGAATAATTTTAAAAAATTTACCTCATTTTAAACATGAAATAATTAATAAATATAGAATTTTAACTTCAGAAGCAGGAAATTTTACAGTTACAACATATGATTATGAATGTATTGTTGAATTAGGAAATAATTTTTTTTTTGGTGATACTGCTTTAGATAAAACAACAACAAGAAATGCAACAATTAAAACTGTTGTTGATACTGATCTTTGTTATTTAGAATTAGATTATTATAAATCTTATTTAAGAAATGAAAAACAAAGATTAACTATGAAAGAAGTTACTTTTTTAATAAATAATTTTTGCTTTGTTAATCTTACTCCTCATTATTTTGAAAAAAAGTTTTTAAATCATTTTTTATATGAAGAAAAATATGAAAATGAATTTATTATTAAAGAAGGTCAAGAAGCAAAATTTGTTTATTTTATGAAAGAAGGATTTTGTGATGTTTATGTTAATAAAAATGTATTTGAAATACATAATTTAATATCTTATCTTTCTCAATTAGAAACTGATCCTAAATTTAATGTAAATAATATTTTATTAGAATGTCAAAATGATTTTCATAGTTTAAAAGATAAATTAAGTCAAATTGTAAAGACTAAAATTTTTTGTGTAAATAATATTGATATTCTTGGTTTAGAAAGTATATTTTTTGGTTTAAATTATTTATATAATGTAAAAGCAACTTCAAAATTAGTTAAATATTATAAATTAGAATTAAAATTTTTATTATTAATTATGCAAGAAGAACCAACTTGTTATTATATTTGTAAAAGTGATTGTATTAAAAAAATGAATATTTTAATTCAAAGATTAACTAATTTAAATCAAACAAAAATTAATATGATTGATTCAAATGAAACTGTTAATATGAGAAAATTACAATCTGAACTTGACTTAAATAAAGAAGAAAAAAAATTAGAATTTGGTGAAATTGATTTTGAGAAAAATCAAATTAAAATGATAAATGAATTTAAAAAAAAATTTAATTTAGAAAGAGAAAATTATTTTATTAAAAAACTCTCTACAAAGATATTTTATAGTCCAAAAAAAGAAATAAAAATAAATTTAAATAAAAATCAATTTGAAAATAATTCAATTTTACCATTTATTCCAAGAAATTTAAAAAATTCAACTTCTATTAAAACAAATGATTCTACAGAACTACCAAAAAATCTTTTTGTTTCAAAATTTGGTTTTGCAAAAGAAAAAGTAATGATAAGACAATTAGAAAAAGAATTAGAAAATGATAAATTATTTTATAATCTTTATCCAAAACAAAATAAATATATAGAAGAAATATTAGAAGATGATAAAAATTTCTTTTTTCAAACAACAAAAAAAAAATTCAATGAATCAAGAAATAAAACTGAAAGAAATAAAAGATATACAAAATATACAAATGAAGAAAATATATATAATAATAGTAAATATATATCAACAAATAGTAATACAAGTAATTATTTTCCAACTTCTACAAAATCACAATTTACTGTTGAATCAACTATTAATAATGATGATGATATTCCCTTTATTAATAAAAATTATAAACCTCTTAGAACTTTTAATGGAAAATTTATGAAAGAAAAAGCTTTAACTTATAGAAAATTTAAAATGAGAATGAGTAATGAAGATTTATGGGAATATATGAAAAAAGAAAGAAGTTCTAATACTAATATTTATTCATAATTTTTTTTATTGGTTATTTTTACTTTTTAAGTAAATTTTAATTTAATATATTTTTGGATTTTATTCATAAAAATTATTATATATAAGTAAATTATATAAATAAATTTATTAATAAATGGAAAAATCTAATTCTAATTTAACTCCATTACTCAAAGGAGAAATTGAAGGTGATTATCAAGATTTATTAAAAAATAAAAATAAAGTATTAAAGTTAATAGAAAATATAAATAGTGATATTGAAACATTTGATTTTAAAAATAAAAGACAAGAATCAATTTCAGCAATAAAAGAAAAATTTGATGATTTAGAAAAAAATATGAAGAAATTTTCTCAAGGAGTTTCTTATATAAATTCATATTATAAAAATAATAAAAATCAACAATTAGAAAAAAAAAAAGAATATAATGAAAATGATGATGATGAAATAGAATATTTAAAAGATGAAAATTTATTATATTCTTTATCACACTTTTCAAAAATAATATCAAATAATTTTGAGGAATTAAATAAAAAATTTGAAAATAAAATTAAAATTGCAGAAAGAAAAAATGAAGGAAATAAATTAAGTCAAAGTTATGATGTTAGAAAAAGTCAATTTTATTCTTTACACTTATCAAAAGATTTAAAAAGATCAAATACAAGAGAAAAAATAAAAATGGAACAAAGAGAATTAAATCAATTATTAGAAAAGAGTAAAAAAATTTTAGCAATGAGTAATGATATAAAAAAAATTACTGAAGAAAATAATAATTTATTAAGTCATACTAGTACTAATTTTGATACAATTGAAAATAATTTAATAAATGGAAATGAAGAATTAAAAAAATTAGAAGCTGAAAAAGTTTTAAGAAATAAAAGATATTTTTGGATTGGAGGAGGATTATTTATTATTATTATAATTGTTATTGTTTTTATTTATGTTAAATATAATACTCCTTCTAAATCAAAAAATAATGTTTAATTTATTTTACTAATACATATTATTATAGGGTATAATTTATTTAATGGTAATAAACAATTTTACATTAATTTAAAATCATTATTAATTACTTTTATTATAATTTTTTTTTTTTTAATAAAAGTATTATATTTATTTTTAAAAAATTTTTTTTATTATGTGTGATGATGACAATTTTAAAGGTTTTATTGATACAATAAAGATTTTAAAAGATGTGCTTTTTAATAAAGAAAATCAAATCAAGAAAAAAAAAGATTTAATTTTACCAAAAAAAAAAGAAAAAAAAAAAGTTAAATTATTCATTCCAGAAATAAGAGAATATAATAATATTCCAAGGGATTCTATAAAAAGTAATCAAACAGTACAATTAACAATAAAAAACTTAAAAAAAAAACCTGAAATTAATTTAAATTCATCTAAAATAATTTCTTCAGTAAAATCAGAAATAAATCTTTTATCAACAAATTCAACATCAAATAAAAGTGAATCAAATTGTAATTTACCACATAAAGAAATAAATGATATTAAAGAACCAATAAATAAAGAAAATATTGAAAAAGAAAAAAATAACATAGAAAATAAAATTAAATCTAGTTTAAATTTAAAAGATAATATTGAAGATGATGAATTATTAATATCAGAAGACTCAAATTTAATATGTGAATATGAAAAGAATAAAATAACATTTACAAAAAATGGTTTATTTGAATTTTTTAATAAATTATTTTCTTTAACAGAATTTAAACTATTATGGGATAAAGACAATTTAAAAATAGAAATTAGAGATGAAGGAACTCCATTAACAAATGAATTTTGTTTAGTTAGAGCAACTTATACTCAAAAAAAATCAGAATTAGGATTAAATAAATCAATTGAAAATCAATTAAAATTTACTTATAATCCTAAATTTAGAACAATTTGGGATGAAGTTATAAAAGAAATAAAAATATTTGAAGGGAATGATAAAAATTATGTTGTGTTGTCTTGGGCTAATTCACCTTGTTTTTTAATGAGTGAAAGATATGCTATTGAAAAAAGATTTATTGTAAATAAAAATAATGAATTTTTAATTTTTTCTACTTCTGTTCCTGATGATTATAAAAATATTGAAGTAGATGCAATTAAGATAATTAGTTATTGTAATTTAGTTAAAATTTTTGAAGATAATGATAATATATATTATCAATGTTTAAACCAAAATGACTATAAAATGATCATTCCTCAATTTCTTTTAAATATAACTTTGCCTTTGACTTCAAAAAATTGGTATATTAATTTACAACAATTTTCGTTTAAAAATAAAGTAGAAAATGATGAAGTTAAAGAATTAAGCGAAGAAGAAATTAAATATTTATGTTAAATATAAATAAAATTTATAATATATATCTATAAAATAAGTTAAATTGTAGATAGATTAGTTATTATTAGATTAATGTATAAATAAATAAAAATAATAATTAATTTTTATTGAAGAGTAAAATTATAAAAATCTTTTTAAATTTTAAATTAAATCTTAAAAATATTTTTATATCTTTTTTACATAATTATTGATAGGTGAATATATTTAAAATAAAAATAATTCTAAAATTAATTTATAAATATCAATTAAAATTGAAAATTTTTGATATTTTATTTTATAAATTTTTATTTAATTCTATTTTTAAATAATAAAAGAATTAATTCTAAACTATTTAATGGAGGGAATTGTAAAAAAATATGATTATAGGGAGTTAATAAAAAAAGCGAAAAACTATTATGATGAAAAAATGGATTATGAAATTAAAAAAGATAAAAAAAGTAGAGAAGATAGATATTTACAATTATCATATTTTATATATTATCCAAACAATAAATATGTTTCAATTGAAGAAAGATTATATATTCATAATGGAATTAGATGTCAAAAATGTTATGTTTATCCAATACAAGGACATAGATATTATTGTCCAATTTGTCCAATCTATAATTTATGTGCTCTATGTGAAAAAGATGAAAAAGATCCACATGAACATGGTCTTATAAAAATAAGAAAAAATGAAGATTTAGATAAATTGAGTAATAAATATAAATTTGAAATTGAAATTTCAAATATGTCAAAAGATTTTGAAATAAAAGCAAATAAAAATAATAATTATAATATAAATATTAAAAATACTGGTAAAGAACCATGGCCTAAAGACACTGTAATTACTTATATAAAGGAATTCTCTGATTGTGGTATGGCAGAAGGTGTCATTGGAAAAATCGAGCCAGGTAATAAAAAATCATTTCAATTAAAATTAAGAAATGTTAATTTTCAAAAAATAAATGTTCATTCAATTGTTTTAACTTTAAAAGCAAAATTAAGAAATAATGAAGAAATAAAATTTCTTTTCCCTGTTGAATTACACTTTTTTAATGAAATATAATAATATAATTATAATTTTATGAAATGAATGAATTTTATTTAATATTTTTTAATTCATAATTAAATCTTTTTAAATTATTGTTAAATAATTTGATTGTATAATTTTTTTAACAAAAAAAAAATTAAAAAAAACAATAAAATTTTTTTTATGAAACTAAAAATAAAAATTAAATGGAAGTGGGAATATGTGAGAAACATCAAAGACCATTTGAAGCCTTATGTAAAGATTGTGAAGAGTAAAATAAAATATTAAAAAAAATATTTAAAAAAAAAAAAATTAAAAAAATAGACCAGTATGTGCATCATGTGTTCTCTTTGACTTACATTTAAAACATGAAATAGCAAGATTAGAAGAAGGAAGTGGTTTTTTAAAAACAAAAATAAAAAGTGGAATTGATAAAGGATTAATGAAAAGAGAATATTGTGAAAGTCATTTATTAGAAATTAGAGAATATTCACATAGAATGGATAAATTAAGAAATGAAACAATAAAAAAAATAGAAGATGATTTTAATACTTTAATTAAAGCTTTAAAAAATAGAAAAACTGTTTTAATGACTGAATTATTAGATATTTATTCTAAAGAAAGTGAAGAAATTGAAAATGATGAATCAAAATGGAGTATTAATCAAGATGTTAGTGATAAAGTTTTAAGTTTATCTAAAGATCCAAATGATTCTACTTTACTTTTAAATGCTAAATTTATTATGGATGTTATTAAAGATTTAAATGTTGATGAACAATTTAAAGAAATTAAAATTTTTAATGTTATTGATACTAGTTTGACTTTAAGTCCAAATACTGTTTTAAGTTATGAAGAAATTTTATTTCATTTAAAAAATTTTATGAGTATTTCAGAACCTAATAATTTAGAATTTAGAGCATAAAAAATAAATAATATATTATTATATTATAATAAAATCTTTGATTAAACCATAATAAAATTACAAAAAAAAAAAAAAATGATTAAACTAAAAATAGAAAAAACCAAAATAATTAAATAAAAAAAAATTTAATTAAAAAAAAAATAAAAAATAATATTAAATTCCATCCAAAAATAATAATAACAAATAAAAAAAAAAAAATGTCAGAAGACAACGAAGTAAAAACCTGTAAAGTAGTTCTTTTAGGAGAATCAGGAGTAGGGAAAACATGTATAATATCAAGATTCACAAATAACACATTTGAAGATAATATAATGTCAACAACAGGAGCATCATATTGTGGAAAAGCAATGACATTTGATGAATATGGAGGAAAAACAATAAAATTTGAAATTTGGGATACTGCAGGACAAGAAAAATATAGAGCTTTAACTAAAATATTTTACAAAGATGCTCTTGCTGCAATTTTAGTTTATGATATTACAAGAAGAAATTCTTTTCAAGAAATTAAGAATTATTGGTATAATCAAATTAAAGAATCTGCAAAAAATGATATTGGTAAGATTATATTATTTTATATTTAAAAATAATGAATACTTTTTTTTAATATTTAAAAAAAAATAAAATAAAAATATTTTATTTTATTTTTTTTTAAAAAATATTAAAAAAAATATTCATTTTTATTTTTTTTTAGTTATTGCAATTGCTGCAAATAAATCTGATTTATATGAAAATGAACAAGTTCCAGAAGATGAAGCTAGACAATATGCAAAACAAATTGGAGCAATTTTTAAATTAACTTCTGCTTTTACTGCAGCTGGTATTGAAGAATTATTCAGAGCTGTTGGTTGTAAATATTTTGATCCTTCTTATGATGATGAAACAAATTGTGGAAGTGGTGAAGTTAGACAAGATAATGAAGAAGTTCAAAGAGGTGTTAAATTAGATGGTAAAATGGATAAAAAAAAAAAAGGAGGATGCTGTGGAGGAAAAGATAAGTAATTTTTTTTATTTTTTTTGAGTTTTTGTTTTTTCTTTTTTGAATTTCAATTGTTTTTATTAGTATCTTTTTTTATTTTTTTAGTTTGTTTTTTGAAAATAAATAAAATTAAATAAAAAGAGATTTTGATAAAAATAAAAAATTATTACTATTAAATTATATCTTTTTTTTTTATAATTTAATATTTTATTTTTATTTTTTATTTTTCATATATAAATTAATATTTAACTAATTAATTTAGTTTATTTTAAAAATTTTTTTTATGAAAGAAGAAAATTTATCATCTAAGAAAAGAACAATAATTATAAAAGGAGTAAATCCCTTTGTTCCTTTAATTGACATTTACACCCAATTAATAAAATCAACAGATGAAATAAAAAAAATTTCGTTAGTTCATAATCCATCATTTCCAGGAATTAGTTTAGGAATTTTCCAAGTTGATTACATTGATCATAAATCTGCTTTAAATGCTATTAAAATTATAAATGAAGATAAAAAACTTTCTATGATTGAAGGTAATATTATTGCATCTTTTCCAGATATTTCAATAGATAATTTAAACCAAATTATGATTGATTCATCCCATGTTTTATCTTTTGAAAATTTAAATATTAATGTAACTAATGCTTTAGAATTTAAAAATTATTTAATTCAATTTTTGACAATTAACAATAATTCTAATATTCAAATTTTAAAATTGAAACAATATTCTAATAAAATTGTTGTTATTTTTAATGAAATACCATCATGTTTAAAAAAGTTTATTGATAACGAAACAAATTTCTTTACTTATAAATCTAAAAATATTCCTATTAAACCAATGATAAAACCAATTGTAAATATTGGAAAATATAAAGAAAAAACTATTAAATTATCATCATTTTCATTATTAGAAAATGATAAAAATAGAATTATAAATAGAATAATTAATAAAGGAAAAATATCAAATGATGAAATTTCCTTAAAAAAAAAAGCTGAAATTTTATATAATCAAATACAAGATGATGAAAGAAGAGAACAAGAAAGAGAAGATTATAATAATAGACATTCAATAAATAGAAAAAGAGAAAGAGAGAATTCTGATAGAAAAAGATATCCAAGTAATGAAAATGATTCAAGAAGAAGAAATGAAGATTATAATAATAAAAATAATAATTTAAATGATATTAATGGTGGATTAAATCAATTAACTCAATTAGCAAGTTTATTAAATAATCCTGCAATAAATCAATTATTACAATTTTTATTATCTAATCAAGAATTAGATATTAATAAAATAAAAAATATTCAAAATACAAATTTAAATAATGTAAATAATAATAATCAAAGTAATTTAAATCAAAATAATCAAAATTTGCAAAATCAAATAAATTTAAATCAAAATAATACAGGATTAAATACTAATTTTAATCAGTTACAACAAAGAAATATAATTGAAGATAATAATAATAATATTGGATTAAATTTAAATAATAATAATATTAATGCAAGTAGTATTTTAAATCAAGATAATAATTCAAATAATAATGTTACAAATCAACAACAAAATTATTATTTTCAACAACCAAATTTAAATTCAATTATTGCAAATAATCCTCAATTATTATCTTTAATTCAAAATTATGAACAGCATCAACAACAATTAAATCAAAATAATAATATTATTAATAATCCTAATTTTAATCCTTCTACTCAACCTAATCAAAATAATCAAATTCCAAATAATCAAAATCCAATTTTAAATAATATGAATAATAATAATAATCAACAAATTCCTTTTAATCCTTTAATCCCTCAATGGAATAATATGTTTATATAAGATTCCTTTTTTGATTATTAATATCTTTAAAAAATTATTTTTAATTTAATTATATTTTTTTTTTATTAATCTTTATTTATTAATTAAATAGAATAGAAAAAATTATTAAATAGAAATTTTTATATTTTAAAATATTATAAAAACAATTTAGGATAAATTACAAGACTATAACTAATCTATTATAATAAAAAAAAAATACATAATTAAAAATCACTAGGAAAAAAAATATTAAAAAAAAAAAAAAAAAAAAAAACAAAAAAAAAAAAAAAAAAAAAAAAAAATAAAAAATAATATTAAATTCCAACCAAAAATAATAATAACAAATAAAAAAAAAAAAAATGTCAGAAGACAACGAAGTAAAAACCTGTAAAGTAGTTCTTTTAGGAGAATCAGGAGTAGGGAAAACATGTATAATAT
>JAEEGK010020028.1_pt1 | contig 14271 bp, 8 predicted proteins | sample 8958771 | NCBI WGS metagenome assembly JAEEGK01 (sample SAMN16246547, study PRJNA631951) | gut metagenome | biome: gut microbiome; feature: rumen; material: SC-attached | host: Bos | place: Iran: Karaj | collected 2018-10
AATAGAAGATTCAAAAATGAATATGTTAAAAAATGAAGAAGGAATTGGATTAACACCAGGTCAAAAAAAAAATAGAGTAACAAAAGTTCAATTTAAAGAAAAAAATGTAAGATATTATTCTCCAGGTCAAAATGTAAATGAAACAGTAGATGAGAATTTTAAAAATAATCAAAATAAAGAAATTGATGATTCATCAGAAAATGGAAATAATTTAACAGAATATAAAACAAGTTTAAATAATAATAAAATGAATAAAATGAAATTTAATCAAGATAAATCAAGAATGCCTGGATCAATGAATCTTGGAATGAGTGGAATAGGAAAAATGAATAATAGACCTTTATTAAATGAAATTAAATCAAGTAATAATAGTTTAAAAAATGTTATGCCATTACAAAAAAATTCAAATAATACTTTTCCTAAAAAAAATATAATTTTAAATGATAAAAATATTACTCCAGTTGGAAAAGATGATAAAGAAAATAATTATAATGATATTAATAAATTTCAATTAATTGATCAAGGAAAAGCAGTTACTGTTAAAAAAACGTTTATTCCTAATAAAAATAATATAAATTCAAAAGAAGAAATTATTGAATATAAAATTAATAATATTATACAAAATAATTTACAAGTTAAACTTATTTTAAATATTACTTTAGGAATTTTTATTATACTTTATATTGTAAGTTTATCAGTCAATTTTACATTCAATAAAAATATTGAAAATGCAAAATTATATACAACATTATTATATAATAAAACTAGTTTATTAATGGGAAATATATTAAATTACCAATTTCATGTTATTAGAGATTATCATGATCAATATAATAATATACATAGTGTTCCTTTAGAAGAAGGAATTTTAAGATATGAAGATAATAGAAAAGCTTTAAATTATTTTGAAACAGAAAAAAATCCAGAAATTTTAGAATCAACTTATAAATATGAAATGAATTTAAGAGATAATGATTTTTGTATTTATTTTTCTAAAATTTATTCTAAAATGTATCAAGAATTAACTGAAGATGAAGAAAAAAATGAATGTTTAAATGTAGGTGAACAAATTAATATAAATGGTTTAGCAAATGCTGAAAGTTATGTTTTATCTACTTTAATTGTTTTAATTGAAGATTGGGATAATTTATATAAAGCAAATAAAAGTTTATCAAATGACCAAGTTGTTGAACTTTTAAAATATGATAAATTTTATGCTATTACTGAAGAAATGATTTATACTTTCAGAAAATATACTAGACTTTTAAATGTTTATATTATGGATGATATTGGAAAAATTTTTAATAAAATTGAAATTATTGAAACAATTTTGGGTTTAACTAAAATTATTTTAAATTTTGTATTTTTAATTTTGGGTTTACTTTTTATAATATATCCTATTAAATCAGTTGAAATTCTGATAAGTTGGATGTCTCATAAAATTATGCAAAATTAATACTTTTAAATGTGTTATTTTAATATAAATAAATAAATTTTTCTATTTTTAAAATAATTTTATATGTTAAAAATAAAATTATAAATTTTTAATATTTATTTTTCTTTACATTTCTTTATTTAAAATTCGATTTATTTATTAATAAACACTGACAACTATTCCATCTAAGATATAACACAACTATTTTCTTAGCTAATAATTATTATATTCTATAAAAATATATATAAACTCATATATATAAAATTTTAAAATCTGAATATAATAATAATAATCATTTTTTAAAATTAAGAAAAAATTATAAAATATTACATAGTTTTTTTAGGAGGATATTTTTTATAATGTTTTGTTTTAGCAATTCCAACTAATTGATCATATTCATAAGGAATAGACATAATAATACTTCTATGAGTTGAATTATTATTATAATCATTAAAACTAATTTTTGATGTTTGATTTTGACAAAATAAATTATTTGAACTTTCATTTATATCATTTTTATTAGAACTCACACCTGAATGAATTGAAGTTGTTGCTTGACTTGAAGTATAAAAAATAGGAGAATTTTCAATTATTGTATCTTCATTTAATAAATTTTTATTCTTTTTATTTAATGATTTTAATGAATGTTTATGTTTAGTTTCTATTTTTTCTGTATTTTTTTTTTCGAATGATGCTAAATTTCCATGTGATTTAAAAGATACTATTTTATAAAAAGATTTTGATTTTTTTTTATTTCTTTTTCTATCAATTAAATTTTTTGCTATTTTTCTTAAAAAATGTATTGAAGTATTTATTATATTATCTTTATTATTATTTTCAATTAAATCATTATTTCTTTCAAAAACTGAAATTGATGTGTCATTTGTATCTTGTGATAATTTATGGTTTTGATTTTCTATTTCATTTTTTTCTATTGTGTCATAAAAATTTTTATTCTTTTTAAATGATACTAACATTTTATTTATTTTAAATATTGGTTCAATAAAAGGAGTATTATCAAATTCATTTTTTACTAATGAATCATCTATCATTGTTGTATATTTTCTTTGAGATGTTGAAAAAATACAAGGATTTTCTATTGTTATTTCAATATTATTATATGATTCATATAAATTTTTTGGAGATATTGAATTTATTTTCATTTTTAATGATGTAAAATATTGAATTTCTTCTGATGATTTTAATAATAAATTTGTTCTTGCTTTATTAGCTTTATTAATTAATGACATTTATATCTTTTATTTAAAAAAATTTAATAAAATTTATAATTGAGCTTTTAAAATTTTCTTTTAATAAATAATAATATTTATTTTTTAAAATATTATAAAATTTAATAATTTAGATATAAATATTAATAAAAAATATATCTACATAATCAACAATATTGTTTCATATATATTTTTATAATCTTAAAAGTCAAGTTTGATTTAAATTTATTATCCTTTTTGATACTTTTTTATAAAAAATACTTTTAAAAATTTAATTATTATTTATATTTTATTAAAGTTATATTATATTTTTTGAACATTTTTTAATATCTAAAATATATTACAATTAATAATAATTATTATAATTTAATATCTTTTCAATTGAATTTCAACACTTTTTATATAAATTGTTATATTTTAAATTTTTTTTCCTATTTACAAAATACAAATAATTTTATTCATTCAATATATCTAACAATTAAAATTTTATTGATGATTTAAATCTTAAAACTCATTTATTTATTTGTAAATTTTGAATCAAAATTGAGATTAAATTCTACATTATTAAGTAATTTATATTTATTTATAAGAAATTTCAATGACTAAATCTATTTATATATGGAAAATAATTATAACAAATGGAAAAAAATATGATTATATACATTAATGTTTTAAAAAATATGATAATTTTTCTTGAATAAAAGAAAAATCTTTACCAGAAACAATATCTAAGGTAATTTCTTCATCAAGTTTTTTTTGAAAATCATTAAAACAATAAATATTATTATTATCTTTTTTTTTAGTTAATTTTAAATCATTTTTTTTAATAGTTTTTCCTTCATTTTGAATATATACATTTTCATTACTATGAAATAATTTAGTCTCAATTGGAATAACAGAAATTTTATATTGAGTTTTCTTTTCTGAAATATCATTATTAATTATTCCATCAGAAGTGTCTTCACTATTAACTGAAGGGGAATTAATTTGAATATAAGAAGACTTTTTATTTATATTATTTTGAGTTTTATAATCAATTGGTTTTCCTTCATTATCTAATAAATTTTTTGCAGATGGATGCTTTTTTAAAGATGATAAAGGAGATAAAGTTAATTTATTATTTATACTCACTGATGATTTTTTTGATATCATTTTTTTATTTAGATAAATTATAAATATTTTTGAAAATTAAAAAAAAATAAATTTTAATATATAAAAAAGAAATTGATGTTAATTATTATTACTAAAAAAAATGAATTCAAATATTGAAAAAGATGATGAATATAATAAAGAAGAATTTATGGATTTTGAAGAAGAAAGTAAACTTTAAATAATATTAATTTAATAGATTGGAATAAGAATAAAAATATTGATAATATAAAATATTTTGATGATAAATGGGAAGCTGATCAACATATTAAAGATAAAATTAAAGAACAAATTAATATTTTTAAAAATAATAAAATAAATAATTAAGTTAAAACTTAAATTAAAAAATTTTATATATTAAATTATTAAAAAATATTCTATAAACTTTTTATTATATTTTTAATTATTTTCCAATTAATAAATGAATAATGATTCAATTTCAAATGGAGATATAAATGAAAGTGAATTTTTTGAAGATAATGATTTATATATTGAAGGAAATAAATTTATTGAATCAATTCAAAATAATTATAATGAATTTAATCAAATTGAAAAAGATTTATTTAATGGAATGACTTTATCAAATAATAATTTATCAATTGATGATATAATAATAAAAAATTTAGATAATGAAGTAGAAGATATAATAGAAAATAAAACAAAAGAATTAATAAATAATAAAAGAAAAAATATTTTTGTTTTAGATAATAAAAAAGATGAAAGTGAAGAAAAAGATTTACAAATAAAAAAAGGAAATTATTTAAGAAATGAAGCAAAAGTTTTAGAAAATACAATAAAAGGAATAACTCTTCCAACTTATCAAGAAATTAAATCATCAAAATTTAAAAATTGTAATTTAAATTCATATTATTTTTTTAAAAATTTTTGTAAGAAAGAAGTTGGAAAAGAGAATAATTATATATTTAATTATAGGGATAATTTTTTAAATGATATGACTAAAATAGACCAATTATTTTTTAAAGATTTTTTTAAACCAAAAGAAATAACAAATAAAGAAATAATATTAATATATGATTTTTCAATTTATCATCCAACAAAAAATGTAAAAACTCAACAAATATCAATTTTAAGTAATGGAAAATTATCAGATTTAAAAAATAAAATATATTGTGTATTAGATGAAATACAACAAGAACAACAAAGATCATTTTTCTTTATTGAAAATGTTTTTTATAATGATCTTCCAAAAATAAATAAAAATGGAATAAATGAATATCTCTCTCAAAAAATATCAGAAAATAGATTAAAAAAATTAACATTTAAAGACCAAAATACAAATAAAAAAAGACAAAATGAAAAAGACAATAATAATAAAAATGAAAATAATGAATATTCCAAATTTAATAATTACAATAAAGAATTATATTGTACAAAAAATATCTTAATTAAAAATCGAATAAATGCATATGAAAATTTAGAAATGAATACATTTATAAAAGATATTCCAATGAGAATTGGTTATCCTTATTTATTTCGTCATGTTGAATATTGTGATCATATGATATTATTAAATGATATTAGAATTATGGATAAATATGATAATTTTAATATTGATGATAATGCAATTGTAACATTCCAAAAAAAAATAAAAAGAAGAAAATGTGATGCTTGTATGTTTTATTATGCTAAATTTATTTCTATTAATGATATAGTTATGGGTGATGTAAGTCATGCACTTTTTTTATGTGATTATTGTTTAAGAAAATTACATGAAAATGACTTAAAAGAAAATAATACAAGTAATTTAAAAATAATTCCTTATTTTCACGATTAAATAAATAATAAAAATTAATATATAAATAAATAAAAAAAGGAATAAATAAATAAAAAATTAAAAATTAAAAAAAATTAAAAAACAAAATTTCTAAATTCTTTCATATTTTTTTATATTTTTTATATATTCTTCTTAGCTTCTTTCCTATTATTCCACTTATTATTATTTTTATAAACCCTATAATTATTTAATCTTTTTAAAGCAACAGGAACAAGATCTCTTCTATAATTTCCAAAATCTCTTTTCAAAGCTTTAACAACAGCTCTAATAGTAATATTTCTTCTACTAGAATAAACAGCATTATTATTAATAGGAAGTTCTTTTAATTCAACTAATTTTTTTTTAGGTATTTGTTTCTTAGTTTTAATATTTAAGCAAACTCTAACAACAGGAGCTTTTTTTTTTTGTTTTTTTTGTTTTACATTTCTCTCTTTTACTTCAGTTGATATTCCCAATGCATGTGGTGCTGCTATTCCACTATCTCTTTTGTAGTTTAAACCTGAAAGATTTAATGGATCTGTTGATATTGTTAATCCATGATTGTGATTTAAGTAACTTGTATAATCTTTTGTTAATTCCCATAAACTATCTTCTGTTACTTGAGTACCTAAATCATCTTTCCATGCTTTTGTTGGTTTTGGTTTGTTCATTTTTTGTGTTTTTTTACCCATATCTTTAAATGAATTAAAAAATTAAAATTATTTTTTAAAATATTTTTTTTTTTTGGAAATTAATTAATTTTTTATTTTTTTTTTATTTTTTTTTTTTTTTAAAAATAGATTTTTTTTTTTTTAATTATTATGTATTTTTATTATATTTATTGTATCATTTGATACTGCAATGTAATTATTTCCTAAATATATAATATCAAAAATAGTTGGATTTATAGTTGGAATACTCTTTATTTTTTTATATGTATATTTATCCCAAATAAAAATTTCATTTCTATTAAATCCAGAATGAATAATCCAATTTTTATCATTAATTAAACATAAAGAATTAATGAATCCTTCATATATTTTAGTACTAAATTTAGTTTCAATTTGAAAAGAAATAATATTAACAATATAAAAAATTCCTTCTCCACCAATCATACATCTATTTTCATCATATTTTCTAAGTGAATTATTAGAACAATTAAATATATTTGGAACTATTTTATAAAAATTATAATCATTATTTATATCCCAAAAAATTAAATTACAATCCCATGAACCAGAAATAATATAATTTTTCATTTCTAAAATTGAATAAACTGTTCCAATATGTTTTTCTAATGTTTTAATATGATAAAAATGATTGTCTTTATATTCCCATATTTTAATAAAATTATCTTCTGAACATGAAACAATTTTATTATTTTTTATTTGAATTACTTTAAATATTGAAGAAAAATGTGCTTTAAATGAATTTAAACAATTTCCAGAAATTAAATCCCAAAGTTTTATATATTTATCTCCTGATGATGATAAAAGTTTATTATTTTCATTATTTAATTCATAAAGTGATGTTATATAAGAATTATGACCTAATAATATTTTTTCTAATTGAAAATTAATTAAAGAATATATTTTTATTTTTGAATCACTTCCACCTGAACATAAATTACCATTTTTTAATAAAAGAAGACACCAAATATTTCCATTATCTTCTTTTATATTATAAATTAGAGACATTTAAAATTAATTTTTTGAAATTAATAAATAAAAAAATATAAATCTAAAAAATAAATTATATAAGTAAAGATTAAAATAATGTTATAATATATTACTTTTATTCATATTAATTTTACAAAATTATATAGTCAAATAGAAATTATTATAAAGAAAGAACTTATATAAAACTTTTTGATAAAATAATCTTTATTAGTTAATAAATTGAAAATAATTTTTTTATAAAATATTAAAAAATTTTATTAAATATGAAGTTTTCAAACTCCGTTGAAAAGAAATATGAAGGAATAAATCAGTTAAAACAAAAAGGGACACCAAATATATATTATAAAAAAACTCAAAATATATGTTCATTAAAAACTCAAAAATATAACATTCCAAAAGATGTTTATATATTTGATACATATCAAAATATGTTAAAAGAAATAGATTTAATATTTCCAGCAATGCCAAAAAAAGTAGATTTAAATACAATAGAAAAAAAAATGAGAAAAGATATGATACAACAAATGAAAAATTTCTTACATAAATATAGATTAAATCAAATATGTTTATATTATTCAATTTATATAATGGATAAATTATTAGCAAAAAGAATAAAATTAAATGTAAATGAAGTTGCAGTAACAAGTTTATTAATATCAATTAAATTTTTAGATATTGATGGTCATATTCCTCCAATTAATCATTTTTTAGAATTATTAAAAAATAATCAAAAAATAAGTATTAAAGAATTATCAATTTTAGAAATTGAATGTTTAAAAAAACTAAATTATAAATTATCAATACCACAACCAATTGATTTCATAAATTTAATTTTAATGAATGGAATAGTATTTAATACTGATGTTTCTGAAAGTAAAATTGGAATAAGTGGTTCAATTTATAATTTACCAATTGAAATATATGAAGATATAATTACATATAATACTGATTATTTACAATTTCATCCTTTATATTTAGCTTTTACTTGTATTTCTATTTCAAGAGAATTATATCATTTAGATAAATGGAATCCTTTTATTAAAGTTTTTAATATTTCTTTTAGTGAATTTGAAGAAGTTTATCAATTTATTTATGATATGTATATGGAAATTAGAGAAAAAAAAAAGAAAAAAGAAGAAGAAATTTTAAAAAGGAAAAAAGAAATTGAAATTATTCAAAAAGAAAAAAGTATAATTAATACTAAAGAAAAAAGTTGTAGTCAAGTTGATATATTACATAAGAAAAATTTAAATAAACAAGATAGTCTTGGTAATTATTTTGTTAAATCTGATAAAATTGTTGATTCAATGAAAAATCCAATTGATATGAAATCACTTAGACATTATTATATTAATAAAACAAGGTCTTTAAATTTTAATTTTGAACAATTAGATTTTTTATTTAAAACAAAAAAAGAAATAAATAATCAAGAATTAAATGAAACAATTAGTCAAAGTACAGTTGATAGTATAAAAAGAAATGTTATTGAAATACCAAAAAAAATTAGTATAAATCAGAGATTAAAAAATAATGATTTAATAAAAGGTTTAAAGAGTAATCAAAGTTATAATAATTATAATCAACAATTAAAAATTGAATTACCAAATTCAATAAAAGATAAAAAAAATATACAAAATGAAAATACTCACAATAAATTAAATGAAGATAAAAATGATAAAAATAGTATTTTTTATAATCCAGTTCAGAAAAAAACTAATTTAAGTAGATATACTGTTTTAAATACTTTAAATTCTACTTTATCAAAAGCAAGAAGATCTTTTTTAAAAGAAGCTAAAAATTCTTCTTTAAGTATATTAAATAGTTCTTTGAATAATTCTTTAAATACAATTAATTTTCAAAATTTTCATAATTCATTTGCAAATAATAATAGTTTAAATGGAATAAAAACAACTAAAAATAATAATAGTAATTTAAGTCAATCATATCAAATAAAAGTTTTTCCTAGAAATAATCATAAAATTCAATTACCAACTGAAGTTGATAATTATAACAAAACTATTTCTAAAAAATATGATTATCTTTTTACAAATAAATAATAAAAGTAATGTCAATGAAAAAAAATTTAATATAAATAATTTTAAAAAATTCTTTTAAATAAATAATTTTTAGATAAATTAATTTGTAAAATGAAGAATTTAAAAATATGTAAAAAATAAATTATAATTTAAATAGTGAAAAAAAAATTATTTTATATATATATCCAAAATTAAATATGTCTTCAAATAGAGTAAATACAAATTTTATTGATAATTCAACACCATTAAGAGGAAGAGGAAGAGGAGGAATAATAAGAGGTGAACCCTTAAGAAGAGGAATTGAGAAATCAAATCAAAATTTAAATAGACAGAATTATAATCTAAGAAATAATAATCCAATACATAATAATAATAACATTAATAATAATCATAATTTTAATAATAATAATAACATTAATAATAATAATAATTTTAATAATAATAATAATAATTTTAATAATAATAATAAGAATTTTAATAATAATAATTTTAATAATAATAATAAGAATTTTAATAATAATAATTTTAATAATAATAATAATAATATAAATAAAAATTATAGAAATTTTAATTATAATAATAGAATATTAAGAAGAAGAAATTTTAACAATAGAAATTTTGGTTTTCAACAAAGAAGATTTAATAATTTTAGAAGAAATAATTATTCAAATTTTGGAATATTAAGAAGAATGAATCCAAGAAATAATTTTATAAATAGAGAAAGAAGAACAATGTATTATAGAAAATTATTTGTATCAAATTTAGATCCAGTAATAAGAAATAGTCAATTAAATGAATTATTTTCAAGAATAGGAAAATTAATAACTTGTTATGTTAATTTTGATAGTGAGGGAAATTCACTTAGAACTGGAAAAATTGAATATAAATATCCACAAGATGCAAGAAGGGCAATTAATGAATTAAATAATGCTCAAATTGGAAAATATAATATTAAAGTTAATTATGAAAGAGTTAAAAAAAATTTAAATAGAAATAAAGAATTTAATAAAGTTAGAATGATAAATAGAAATGTTAATTTTAGAAGATCTAATTTTATTCAACCTAAAAATAATAATAATAGAAGAATGGTAATTAGAAGAAGACGAAAATAAATGTTTTAAACTTTATATAAAAAATTAATTAAATTAAAGAATTTGATATAATAGAAAAAAAAGTTATTAAAATAAAAAAAAAAATTATAATATAAAAAAAATAAATTTTTTAAATAATAAAATAAAAGAATAAAAAGTAAAAATGGGAAATTGTTGTTTAAAAGAAGAAAATGGAAATAATTCAACTCAAACAAGATATAATCAAAAATTAATAAACAATGAAACTCATATAAGATCAAAAACATTTTATAATATATCAACAAAAACAAAAAAAAATCCATTAAATAAAATAACATCAGAAGAAGTAGATAATCAAATATTAAATTGGGTAGAAAAAACAAAGCATTTTCATAAAAAAACATCAAGTTTAAATTATAATGGAACAATAAATGATGTAAGTTTTGATGAAGATGAAATAACAAAAGCTTTTAATGAAGAAAATATTAATATGATTAAAACTTTTAGTGAATTAACTTCTACTATTCATTTAACTAATTTAACTAGAGATTTTTATATAAGTAAAATTAAATCTCCTAATTTTAATAATTTAAATGGTAATTCAATTAGTGATACTTTTTTTAATGTTTTAGAAGAATTAGAAAAAAATTTTCCTAGTGAATCTAATGATTCTGAACCAATTAAAATTGTTATTTCTAATAAAAATTCTAAAAGAAAAAACCCTCATTTAAGTCTTAATTTAGATTTTAAATATGATAATACTTATTTATCTGAAAATAATAATTTATGTTTAAGTGAAAATATTTATATTCATAAAAGTTTATTTTCTAATAAAAATAGTAAAGAAAATTATACTAAAAGTAAAATTGAAGATGATTATTCTCAAACTAATATTAATAATTTTTTTAAACAATCAACTGATAATGCAAGATTATTTTCTCAAGGATTTGATTTTTCATCAACAATGAATAATGATAATATTTCAATAAATGTAAATAATATTTTTATTAATGTTGAAAAGAAAAATATTGATTTTTATTATAAAAAATATAATAAATATAATTTTGAACATGAAAATTTGAATATAAAAGGTGTATTAATATCAAATTTTAAAAATAATACTTTAAGTATTGTTAATTATCCTATTTCATTTTATAAAATTATTATTGATTGGAAAAAAAATGAAAATTTAAATTATATTAATTTTGATTTTAGAAATATTAATTCTAATTTAGATAATATTTTTTTCTCTTTTGGAATTTTTCAAGATTCAGGTTTATTATCAGCATTTTTCTCAATAATTAAACATGATATTGATTTTAAATCTAATTTTTTTTCTAATTTTATTAAAATTAATAATAATGGATATTGTTCTTTTACATTTTTTATAAATGGTTCAATTAAATATACTAATTTAGATAATTTATTACCTTTTATTAATAATACAAATGATAATCAAAAATTATTTTTTTCTTTTATTTCTAATTCTGTTTTACAGAAATTAATTAATTACGGAGAAAAATTATTTTATTTACTGTCAAATAAATTAACATTAAATTTTTCAAATAGTATGTTTTATTTAACTGGATGGATTCCAGAAAATTTCAATTTAAAAACAGAACATATTGAACAAAAAAGTTTTTGGACAACTTTATTTACAAATTACTCAAATGGAAACTTATTTTTTTCCTTTTTTTATAAAGATTCAAATGAAGTTGTATCCAAAAAAAATAAATTAATATCAAATTTATATCATTCAATATATAAAAATATATATTATATAATAGTAAGTATGGATAATGAAAATAAAATAATAAAAATGAAACCAAGTTTCAATGAACAACTTTATGAAGATAATATAATATCATTAAGTTTTAATGATGCTTGTTCTTTATTTACACATATTTATTTAAATTGGAATCCAGATATTTTTAAATATTGTTATAAATTTAATAGTAGTTATATTCACAATTCATCATATTATTCAAATTCATATAATGAAGATTATTCATTAGAATATAATCCTCAATTTATTTTAGAAATACCAAAACATAATGAAAATATTGAAATTAAAATTTTTATTGAAAAATTTATTAATGAAAATTCAATAATTAATGATGATATATCATATAAATTATTTAGATATGAAGGTTATATGAAAATATATCCTGAAGATGATTTAAGAAATTATCAAAAAGAAAAAGGTAATATTGCAAGTGATACATTATTTTTTGAACCAAGTGAAGTTGATGAACAATTTTTAATTGTAATATTAAAAAAAGATAAAAATAATTATAAAAGTGAAATATCAGTTAAATTTTCATTAAATATTTTTAGTCAATTACCTTTAAAAATATGTGAAATTCCAAAAAGAATTTTATATTTAAAAGAAAAAATAATTTGTAAATGGAATGATAATCAATTATTTGATTATAATCAAATTGAATTATTATATGACAATTTCTTAAAATTTCCTCAATTTAAATTAACATTAAATTCAATTGAAAATAATAATTATATTCAAATAATTTTAGAAACTATATCTTTTTCAAATATAATGATATTTTTTTTAGAAAATAATGGAAAATCATTATTAAATACTTCAATTGATGAATTTAGAAAGAAAAATCATCAAAATTTTTTCTTTAATTCATTTTCTTATTTAGAAATTAAAGATCTTCCTGATGGTGATTATACAATAATTTGTATAAATTCAGATGAAAAAAAATTAAATAAAGAATTCTGTTTACAAGTAAATTCTCTTTCTGAAAATACAAAAAATATACAATTAATAAGATTAAATCCAATACCAAAATATCAAAATATAGAAAAAGTTGTTGGTCAATGGACAAAAATTAATTATAAAAAAATTGAAATTCCACATGATTTTTATATTTATAATTATCCATCTTATGAATTTGTAATTAAAAATAAAAATATTTGTTGTTTCTTTTTAAAAGATGAGAAAAAAATAAATGATAATGAATCATTAATTAATTCACTTGATATATATTTAAAAATATACAAAAAAGATAAAATAAGTAATTATTTTAAATTAGTTTATAATGGGCAAAATGGTTTTTGTTCTTTATGGGGTTTTTTTATTAATAATTTAGAACTTGATCCTGGAAAATATATTATAACATGTGTTAATAAATCAATAAAAAATAATAGTAAATATAAATTAATTATTCAATCATTGTCACCAATTTATAATCTTAAAATATTTAATAATTAATTTGTATTCAAAAAAAATAAAATTGATTATAATTAAGTCTTATAATATAAATAAATAAATTTGAATTATTTTTTTTTAGAATTATCTTATTAAATTTAAATTATGAAAAAAATCCTTCATCAAAAAATTGTTTATCTAATCTTTTTATTTTTTGCAATTTAAGAATTTTAATTCTTTCATTAATTTTATTATTGAAATTTTTACTAAAAAACAAACTATTTTCTTTAATATTATTATCTTTTTCTTCTTTTTCTTCTTTTTCTTCTTCTTGTTCATCAATTTCAATATTACAAATTTTACATAAAACTTTATCATTTTTATGAATACAACAAGAAAAATGCATTAAATGACCACAATGAAATAATTCAATATTATTTTTTATATTATAATTAAAATTTTTACCACAAACATCACATTTAATAATTTTATAAAAATTACCTTTTTTCTTTTCTTCTTTATATCCTTCAATATTTTTATTTGCTGATAAATTACTTAATTTTTTAATAATTCTTAATATTTGATTTGTATGAATGTAATTATTCATAATATTAATAAATATTTTTCTATAATCTTTAAATTCTGCATTTTTACTATTTAAAGTAAATTTTAATATTTGACCTATATCAAAAAAAGAAAACATTTTTTCATATATTTTTTCTAT
>JAEEGK010020029.1_pt1 | contig 14271 bp, 8 predicted proteins | sample 8958771 | NCBI WGS metagenome assembly JAEEGK01 (sample SAMN16246547, study PRJNA631951) | gut metagenome | biome: gut microbiome; feature: rumen; material: SC-attached | host: Bos | place: Iran: Karaj | collected 2018-10
TATATGCATTGATTACGAAACCACTGCCATATTCCTGGGAAAGGGTAGTGGTGATTGGAGCGTCAAAGGTGATGGTCGAACCATTGACAGCAGTGATAGTACGGTCCCACATGATGTCGATGTCTGTGGCTTTCCAACCCGTATAGTCCAATCCACCGCCAAAGTCATTCATCTTCAGTGATAGAATCCATTCCGTGGTACAGGGACGGACAATCGTAATGCGGCTGCCTGTCTGTAATCCCTTGGTGGAAGCCAGGGTTAGTTGTGTGCTGCCCGCTGCCACTTTCTCATTGGTCATGGCAATGGTGTCGCCTTGTATCTTGGTGGTTTGCCCCTCTATATAGATGACGGCACCACGATCTGCTCCTGTCTTCTTGATCATCGTTTTCTGCTTGTCAACACCTCTCAATACCACGCCGGAAGAGGTGATACGAAGGGCTTTACTGATATTGAAGACACCTTCGCCAAGTAATACACAACCCCGATAACCGTTTTTGTCGGGCTTGAGTTGTGAGACATTGTCGATGGCTTGTTGGATGACGCTAGCGCAGTCGCCCTGCTGAGAAGCAACGTAGATGCTGACTGGGACATCTGGAATGGCATTCTCTGAGGCATGATAGCCACAGGTGGAGTAGTCCATGGGGATATATACTTCTTTCTTGGGCTTTGGAGCAGCAAACAGGTTTGCTGTTACAAAGGAAACCATTAGCAGTGTCGTTAAGCGTAGGATATGATTCATGTTTATTTTTTGATGTTGTTTGAGCGATAGTTACTGCAAAGATAGAACAAATTTGGGTAATAAGCAAATTTATTAGTTTTTTTTTCGAATGCAAAGCAAACAATGTGGTTGTTGCCATCATCCACAATAAAAAACGGATGCATCATTGCGATGCATCCGATAGAGAGGTATGTGTTTCTGGATTATTCAGCGAGTGGGTCGAAGGTTCCATTATCACCACCTTTACTGTAATTCTTCCATCCAATAGTCTGCTCTAGGTCAGGATTATGACTCATGGCACCTTGACTAAGACCAAGGAAGTAGTACTTCGGACGGAAAGCGTTATAAAGTGCATTCTTCTGTGAGTCACGGGCATCTCCCAACTTATACGATGTAACCAGATTGGTGTTATACCAGGTCTTGAGTGTCGTCAGCTGCGTGTTGATGTCAGCCTGACTGAAGTTAACACCATCAGGACGTGCAACGCCAGCCTTTACCAGCGGATCACTGTCATAGGTAGTACCACCTACACCAAACTGGTCTGCAGTACGGAACTCGACGCGCTCACGACGCTGACCGTTCCAAGGGGTGAATCCCAGCCATGTGCAAGTGTTGCCACCCCAACCAGTGACCTTCCAAGAAGCAGGTAATGTTAGCTGCTCTGCGTCGGCATCTGCCTGTGGCTCTGTCATTGTACCACCGTCGAAAAGCATCCAACGACGCATGTCATCAAAGCGCTTGCCCTCGTAGGCAAATTCTATCTGACGCTCATACAGAATGGCACTCATACAAGCGGCTTGCTCGTCACCAATGAAGTCAGCAGTTGTCCTGTCGGGAACGCCAGCGCGCTGGCGGACTTGGTTCATATAACCCAGTGCAGCAGGCACGTCGCCAGCACCACACGCTACCTCAGCAAGGTTCAGCAATACCTCAGCATAGCGCAACTCAATGAGAGGAGCACCTGAATAGAAATGCTGAGTGGCAATAGGATCGTAGTTGTACAGAGGTGAGCCGTTCACATCTAAGTCGTCGCTCTTCTTGCGTACATAGATTCCTGCCTTGTTGCCCAACAGATTATCGGCTGCGTAAGAGTTGCCGCTTTCGATATTACCCTGGTCGTTCTTGTCAACATACCAAACATAGTTCCAAAGCACGTAGTTCTTACCACCATCGTATGATGGGTTATTGGCATCAGCCTGAGTAGGATCACCCTGATAAGCCCAGCGGAAGCCAGGGAATGCGAATGTACGATAGAAACGTGGATCGCGGTTCATAAAAGGAGCCGACTCGTCGTAAGCATACTGACTGCGTGCCAACTTAGAATAAGTGTTTGCGTAGGTACGTGAACCAGTTTCCAAAGTAGGAAGACCTGAAAGGTCAGGCATCTTTCCATCAGCCATTGGGAATAATTCTATCAGAGATAGACTGGCCGTTTTACCACTGCCACCCGTATTCTTCGGACGAATGGCACGCTCCCAACCATTGTTACGCTGAATATCAGAACCATCAGCTACAATGTTATTGTACAATGCCACGAATACAGCCTCTGGATTGATACCATTCGACAGGAACTGCTTGGCAAAGTCGCTACCGTTGACGTTAGAGCCAGAAGAGTAGAGGCCATATCCACAAGCCTTGATACTTTCGAGTTCTTGTTTCATCAGCGTGTAGGCAGACTGCCAACGGCTCTTATCGTTGGCGCGGTTGAATAGCGGGCTGCACCACAGGAGCAGTACGCGGCCCTTCAGCGCCAATGCCGTTCCGCTGGTAACTCGTCCCCAATCGGAACCCGTCCATCCACCGTTCATGGTCTTTTCAGCAAGTAATTTTGCCGACTGGTCAAGATCGTTACAGATGAATTCAATGCAAGCCTTGGTTGTAGAGCGAGGAGTATAGTTCTCCTTGACAGGCTCCAGCACTTCCGTAACGATGGGTACACCACCATACCACTTCACCAGGTTATAGTAACACCAGGCACGGAAGAAGTAAGCCTGACCCAGCATGATGTTCTTGTTCTCATCTGATAGCGTGCTACCATTGATACCTTTGATGAAATCGTTGATGTTACGAATGCGTCCATAGACTGAATTCTGGATGTTATTTTGAGCTCCCATGAAATAGTCTGGAACACCATTAGTACTACTCATTGCTGACAATGCCGACTGAGGATTTGTAAAGTCAGTAAAACCAGAATACTCCTCTGTAGCACCTCCAGCAATATCATTGTTACCAATAGATACAGACAGATAGTTAGTTCCTGTGGACAAGTCAGCCACCTGAGGGAGACACCATCCGTAGATATCGTTAAGACGTGCATTAGCACCCTCAATATGATTGTACACCTCGGCAGTTACGTTGTCATAGTTTTTCTTGTCCTCCAAGAAACTATCACTACAAGCTGAAAGTGCCATGACCGAAGCAAGGCCGAAGCTGATATATTTGATAGTAGTTTTCATAATCGTTATCTTTATAATTATTTAGAACGAGAGATTAATACCAATGTCCCAACGACGCAATGTGGGATAATTGCCATAAGTACCAGCCATAGGACTTGTAAACTTATCAGGATAGGGGTTGTAGAAGTTGATGAGGTTCTGACCAGTGATGTTCACACGAACATTCTTGACACCAACTTTCTTAAACCACTGGTTGGGGAAGGTGTAGGCGAGAGTCAGACGACTCAGGCGAACACTTGCAGCACTAATACGCCAGAAACTTGAAGTCACGGCATTCACACTCTGATAGGCCAGGTTAGGATACTGTGCATCGTGGTTCTCTTTTACAACAATGTTGCCGTTGGCGTCTGTCACATCCTGATAAGAGTACATGTCGTCAACATTCCAGAATGATGGCATATTGTAATACTCGATGTTTGAACTTGAAGCCACACCAATAGCGGCAGCAGGTAATGTCGTATAGCCACCCCATGATGCGCCAAACTGGGCAGTCAGCGAAAGACCCTTCCAGTCAGCATGAGCATTGATTGTAAATCCGTAGGGGTTTGAACGATTCGACAGGCAAACCTGGTCGTTATCCTTATCGACGATACCATCAGGACCATCATATTCACCCGTCTCGGCATTGTAAGCACCACGTACATCTTTATATATCAGCATACCTGGACGAACCTTATCTTTGGTAAGACCCATATACGAGGTAATATGATACTTCTCGAAGTACTCCTCAATATCTTGGAATGAGCGGAACATACCGATACACTGCATACCCCATGTACCAATGTCAGTACGGCTGCCTGGTGTCATCTGTCGATAGAGATATTCTTTCTCCCAGTTCATCTCCAAGACCTCATTGTCATGGTAACCCGTGTTCAGACCAATGCGATATTTGAAGTCCTTTCCAATCTTGTCACGCCAGGTGATACCGATTTCCCAACCCCAGTTGTTCATCTCACCCCAGTTCTGTGAGGCTGTCTGGGTACCGATGGTGGTAGGAATATCCGTTGAGAGGTTCATCAGCATCTCGCGGTTCTTCTCATAATAATAGTCGATGTTAACAGCCAGACGCTTGTTCAGGAACTGGAAGTCCAGACCGATATTGGTCTTGTATGACTTATCCCAGTGTACATCCTGGTTTACTGCAGAATTGTTCTTGTTAATCGTTACACGTCCCTTCGAGTCGTTGCTGATACCAGTACCGAAGACGGGACCACGGTTAGAGTCTTGTGCATAAATCTGCATCCACTGCCATGCAGCAAGGTTGTCACGACCTGTGAGACCCCAGCTGGCACGGATTTTCAGGAAATCAACGAATTTCAGCGCCTTCGTCTTCTGGAACCAAGGCTCCTCGCTGATGACCCAACCTGCAGAGATGGCAGGGAAGGTACCCCAGTAGTTCTCAGGAGCAAACTTAGTAGAAGCATCCGAACGAAGCAGGAACTCAAACAGATAACGGTCTGCGTAAACGTAGTTAATACGTCCGATATATGACAACGTACCACTTTCAGAACGCGTAAATACGGTTGTCTGCTCACCATCAGCAGAGTTCGACTGACCAGTAGTATATGGCATTGGGTTTTCGCGCTGTCCCATCAGATACTCTGACTCAGCCTCTGATTTCTCTATAGAGAAGAGGGCATTAACATGATGCTTGCCAAAGTCGCGAGCATATTGTGCCGTGAAGTTCATCTGGTAGTTGTCAGTACGGGTCATCGTACGATAGAGCATATTACCATTCTTCATCGTCATCGCGTTGAAGTTTGACGCATCCATATAGTTAAATGAAGCATCGTCACCGCTTGTCGGAGTATAGAGATGGTTTCCTGAACCATAGCGAGTCAACATCTGGTAGAGTGTGTAGCTTGATCCATACTGGTTGGTCTTGTCGTTATTGATGCTCTTTGAATAGCTGAAACTCAGTTTCAAGCCTTTGAGAATCTTGCTCCATCCGAAGTCGTATTTCAGACTAGCACCAATATTGGTATTTGATGTCATACTGCGGGTGTAGTCACCATTGTTCTGCAGAACATCGTAGTGGTAGTTCTGGTTCTGGTTCTTCTGACCACCACTGACACCATAAGCAGGGATGGCATAGTCACCAACGTACTCAGGAATATAGGTAGGACGAGTCAACAACAGGTTGTAGTCTTTCTCATCGCCTGAGCCACCAACCTTTACCAAAGGCTTGTTCTTCTTTCCATAGTCACCACTGACAGTCAGATTAGCCGACAGCCATTTGCTCAGTTTCACATCCACTCCGGCACGATAGTTCCAACGGTCGTAGTCAAGTTTACCCAGGTTACCGTCTTGCTTGAAGTATGTGATGCCAGCAAAATAGTTCACATTTTCTGTTGCGCCACTGACATTGACAGCATGACGAGTAGTATAGCCACTTGACCAATACTTGTCTAACAAATCGAAGTTCAAAGACTTCATAGCCTCCAATTCGTCTGCCTGGAACAGCGCCGTTCTCTTGTTCAGCGACGTATTGGTGGGGTCGGCAGCTGCAATAGCATTATACAGACGACCATACTCGTAGGCATTCAGCATCTTAGGACGAGCCACCTCGTCAGTGATACCAATAGAACCGCTATAGCTGATACTGGGCGCTCCCTGCTTACCTTTCTTTGTGGTAACCAAGATGACACCGTTAGCAGCACGGGCACCATAAACGGCAGCAGATGCGTCTTTCAGTACTGAGATGCTCTCAATTTCAGAAGGGTCGAGGTTGTTGAAAGCTTCAGCACCCAAGTTCTGTGTTGTGTTACCAATCTTCACATCGTTAGGATAGATATAGCCATCGATAACAAACAGAGGCTGCTGAGCCGTAGAACCTATTTCGCCGAGAGAGCCTACGTCACGAATCTGCAGACGGGCATTCTCACCAGGACGTGAGTCACCACCGCTAACGCTCAGACCGTTGACCAGTCCGCTGAGCGACTGTCCCAAACCGCCATTGGCCAGGTCCTGGATATCATCTACCTCAACGGTCGATACCGAACCCGTCAGGTGGGCTTTCTTCTGTGAGCCGTAACCCACGACAACCACTTCTTCCAGTGTCTGCTTGTCTTCCTGCAGTTTTACAGTACCACCAGGCTTTACCGTCACAGGCATGTAGCCAATATAGGTAATGGTAACCTTTGCGCCAGTAGGAACAGTCAACTTATAGTTACCGTCAAAGTCTGTCACGGTTCCTTTACTCTTGTCGCCATCCACCTTTACAGTAGCACCGATTACAGGTTCGCCGAGTTCATCGACCACGGTACCTGTCACCGTTTGGTTTTGTGCCATTGTCGATGCTGAGAACATCAACATCAGACTAAGGCTTAAGGATTTAATATATTTTTTCATAGATTTCTAATTCTTAGTTTGTTGTTATTAGTTCTTAGCATATTAGGGTAACCAGCGTGGGTCGCCAGTCTGGCGAGCAACCTGTGTAGCACCACTAATTGTAAAGTCTCCATTGCTGGGGTCCGCAAACATTGGGTCTTCCTCGATGATCGTTCCAGACTCGTCGTAATTTTGTGGGTCCTGGAAGGTACCATCATTCTTCATATAGGTGTTGTTTCCGAAAGTCTTATTTGCTGGACTTGAAGCATATGCCTGTCCGTGCAAGAAGCGGCGAGGAACGCTACCAGCCGTAGAACAGTCATAGAAAATACAGTCAGTCATTACCCAATAAGACCAAGTTCTACCTTGCATACGGTTATAGTTTCCCCACTGGCCGTTATTCCATGTAACGTGATAGAAGGTAGAGTTCTTATAAGTAAGCGTATTGGTGGTAGCTTCACTGTTATAAATCTCATGGGCACTAACGCCTCCTGCCTGATAGAAATACTTGTAGTCAAACTCACAGCTGGGCAGCTCATAGAAAGTAGAGTTAGACACTGTCAGGTCGTTGATATGTCCACCCTTGTTGGTCCAGAAGACACCGCCAGCATACGATTTCTCTGGAGCGAGATGTACCAAGCAGTCGTCTATAAGCATTGTCACAGCACATACCTTCTGCTGATTGTCCCAGAAGAAGTAGCTCTTCAGATTCTTAATATTACAGTTAACAAAGGTAACAGGCTTTTCAATGATCTGTCCTTCCCACTTATATTTGTCAGCGTCAATACTTGTGGCTATCGGACCAACAGGTTCCTTACTGAAAGCAAAAATACCATGATTGGTACTTCCAATCTCCATACCAGAGCAGTCGATATCCATATACTTCAAGTTGAAGGGAGCCTCGAAAGTGATGCTTGCCTCACCAGTATAATTAATCGTTGCATGATTGGTCTTGCTATTAGAGCGCAAAGTAACGGGCTGGGTACCAAAGTTGAGTGTTCCGCTCAGCGTATACTTAGCGCCTGCTTCCAAATCAAAATTCAGATTCTCATTCTTTGTCTCCTCAGGGAAGGGATTAGCTGCAAACCATTCGTTCAAATTCGAATTAGCAGGAATAGTCTTGTAGGTCGGTGTAAAGGTTGAGAAAGTCTTCACAGCAGCCTCTGTAGCATCAGAATTGCCCTTTGCCTTGTTTCCAATAGTCAAAATGGTTAATTTGTAATTGACATCCTCCTCACGTTTGCCCGTAACGCTACATCCGTCAACAATGCTGTCGTTGATGATAGGTGTTTCAGGATTGGCGACGTCTATCAAATTAACGCGATAGCCGCTTGCACCCAAAACCACTGGCCAGGTAAAGGTTTGCGACTTACCATCGGCACTGGCGGTAATGGTGATGTCATCGGCTTTGATAGCTTCCATTTGTGTGTTCGACACACCAGCATCAAAGCGCTCATCATCGTCGTAACCATCCTCTGCGCACGATGTAAGGAAGAGTGCACTTACTCCCAAAAGGGCTAATGTGCAAATCTTACTGTACGAAAATAAATGATTTTTTTTCATAAGCAGTTTTTAAGTTAATATTTTTGTGTTATTGTAGTTATATTATATACCTTATTATTTATAGATGGGGCCGAAGTTCGCACAGGCACGATAGTCGGCACCCTCCTTGTCCATACCGAAGGCATTCCAGCAGGCAGGACGGAAGATGTCCTTGTCGGCAATGTTATGCATGCAGACGGGGATGCGCAGCATCGCACAGAGCGTGATCAGGTCGGCACCTACGTGTCCGTAGCAGATAGCACCGTGGTTGGCTCCCCAGTTGTTCATCACGCTATAGACGTCCTTGAAGGCATCCTTCGTGGGGTCCAGACGTGGGGCAAACCAGGTGGTAGGCCATGTGGGGTCTGTACGCTTGTCCAGGATATCGTGGGTCTTGGGGTCCAATTCTACCGTCCATCCCTCAGCCAGTTGCAATACAGGACCTAAACCTGCTACGAGGTTCAGGCGCAGCATGGTCATGGGCATGCCGCCCTTGGTGACGAAGTGTGATGAGTAACCACCACCACGGAAATAGTCACGATCGGCAGGCATCCACGAGGTGGCCTTCAGACAAGCCTCCATATCTTCGTTCTTCATCTCCCAGAAAGGCTTGATGGTGGGATTGCCGTCCTTGTCGCTCATGGCACCTGTGGCATCCAGCGTCGTAGCACCACTATTGATGAGGTGGATGAACCCACCAGCAGCTGCACCGCTCAGGTCAGTACCCGTGACGCGCTTGACAGCCTCTGGGCTCCAATAGGTGCGGATATCGCTAAACATCACACCACGATTGGTCAACAGGTGGCCAAACAGCATTGACATACCATTCAGGAAGTCGTTCTCGGTAGCCAGTGTGTAAGCCTCACGAGGTCCGTTCCAGTCGAACGAGGTACACATCATCGACTCAGGAAAGTCGAAATTGGGCTTGTAGTCCGTCCACTGACGCTGACCCTGTACACCAGCTGCAATAGCGTTGTGTCCGATGGCTTCTTCCTTGTAACCCATCTCCAGCAGCTTTTCAGAGCCCTGCATCAGGTCGCGGATAATCATCATACACTTCACGGTAAACTCCCAGTCCTCGTCCTTCTCCTGACGGTTCTTGCCCTTGCCCTTACCGTTGAAGGTGGTCATGGGCACGCCAGGGAACAAGGGACGGTCCTCATTATAGTCGTGACCTTCCTGGGGCTTGCAGTATTTCTCTACCCACTGCATGGCCTTCTCGAACTCCTCCTTGTCGTAGATGCCAAAGTCCACACGACGCAGGATTTCTACCAGCGAAACATATTCTGTACGCATGCCCAGGTATTGCTGCAGGAAGTCGGCATTGACGATAGAGCCGGCGATACCCATACAGGTGTTGCCCAGCGACAAGTATGACTTGCCACGCATGGTGGCCACAGCCTGGGCGGCACGGGCAAAGCGCAGAATCTTCTCTGCCACGTCCTCAGGAATGGTGTTGTCGTTCAAATCCTGTACGTCATGGCCATAGATGCCGTAGGCGGGCAGACCTTTCTGGGCATGGGCGGCCAGTACGGCAGCCAGATAGACGGCGCCTGGACGTTCCGTACCATTGAAGCCCCAGACAGCCTTGGGATAAGTAGGATTCATGTCCATGGTCTCAGAGCCATAGCACCAGCAACTGGTAACGGTGATGGTGGAACCCACCCCCTCACGCTCAAACTGCTCAGCACAGGCTGCACTCTCGCCGACACGACCAATCGTCGTATTCGAGATGACACACTCAACGGGACTGCCGTCACCGTTCTTCAGATTCTCTTCAATTAAGCACTTGACTGCTTTAGCCAGATTCATGGTCTTTTCTTCAAGACCCTCGCGAATACCTCCCTGTCTACCATCGATGGTAGGACGGATTCCGATTTTAGGATAGTTTGTCATGTTTCTTTAAGTAGTTTGTTTGTTTCAGAGCACAAAATTACACATTATTTTAAAAATAAACAGTTTTTTTTCAAAAAAATGTGCTCAAAGTGAAGAAAATTGTCTTTTTTCTATGAAAAAAAGATAAAAATCTACATTCTTACGCCAAACGACAGGCGAGCATAGGCATCGTAGATGTTGATTTTGCAATGGTCGTTCTTGTAGTTGAAGTTGTTGTACTGCGCCTGCGCACTGATGAAGCAGTTGCGCCAGTTGTAGGCTATACCCAACCGCAGGTCCATATTCAGTCGGAACTTGTTGTAGCTCACCTCCGGCTCTGCGTCCCAGTAGTCAAACTGATTGTTCGTCGCCGTGGTCATCAACAACGATTTGTGCGTCTTTCCGTTGGCCCATCTCCTCGTCTCCTTGTTCCAGTTTCCATAGTCATCGACAGGATCAATAGGAGCCAGTTCGTAGTTGGTCTCGTATTTATAGGCCTTCACGCGGTTATAGACGCTGACGGTAGGCATGGCCATGATGTTGACGACAAGGCCGCGCAACGGTACCCAGTTATAGCCGTAGCCCACGCCGACGCTGGCCTGGTGTACCTTGGCGCGATAGACGCCGTGGCCGATAATCATAAAGAATACGTTGGCCATGTCCGCATAGTCGAATGACGACTGGTACCAGGTGGCGCCCACCAGCAGCGATCCTGCCGAGCGACGCTGGATGACCGAATGGCTGTAGGCAGCATCCTGCGAGTAGCGGCGCCCGTTGAACACGTAGTATCCGTTGATATAGGTGGAACGTATCCATACTGGCGACGGCATGTTGTAGTCCGTTTCATACTCTCCGTCTTTCTCCCCATCCTTGTAGTCTGTCGCGCTGAACCTCGCATCCTGCGTGTTGAAGCGTCTCAGTCGGAAGTTGAAGCCGTACTTCGCTCCTGTCGAACTGAAAGCGTAATAGCGCCCTGCGTTCTTGGTGAGCGACTTGGAATAGGCAAATCCCGTACCGCGATAGCCCACCCAGATACCCACGGAAGAAGCCATAGGGGGTTCGAAACACAGATTCCAGTCTGAGTGCTCATTGGTTCCAGGAATATCGACACTCTCGCTGTAGTCCACATCTACTATGTTCTCCTTGTATTGCAGTATCACCCTCCAGGGCTTGTCGGGCACCTCGATGTAGTGCGGGTCCACCTTCTTCTTGGCTTTCGCGTCCAGGTACTGCTGTACCTGTTCAAGCCGCGCCATCAGGCTCGACTTCTTCTGTGTATTTACGCTGTCCGTCGCTTCTTGTCCCTGTGCCATGACGTTCAGCGTGCATAGCAGACAGCCTATGATTATTCTTCCTACCATGGTGGCTATTTCTTCATCTCGTTTGCAAAGGTACAAAATAAAAATGAATGATATGGTGTGTCATGATAAGATTTTTTGTGTCCGCGCTTAAACCAAATACGCTGTCAGTCATCTAAAAGATAGTATGAAACAGATGAAAAACCGTAAATTACAGCTATTATTGGCATTGCTCTTCGTGACATCGACGGAGGTGTTTGCTCAGTTCGGAGGCTTCGGCGGCTTTGGTGGTTTTGGTGGCGGCATGCCCGATATGAGCAGTATGTTCCCACCAGTGAAACACACCAAGGTGGAGGAACTCAAGTCGAACCTGCCCATCATCCATATCACCACAGAGACGGCCCTGAATGCCCAGAAGAAGGTGGCCGCCCACATGAAATGCGAAGGCTACGACGGCCCCATTGGCATCAAACTGAGAGGCAACAGTTCGCTGAGTTTCAACCAGAAGAAATACACCATTGAGACGCGCGACAAGGACGGCAAGGAACGCGATGTCGCCCTGTTGGGAATGCCTGCCCACAGTGACTGGGTACTGTTGGCGCCCTACAACGACGTGTCGATGCTGCGCGACCCGCTGGCCTTTGAGTTGTGGCGCGAAATGGGTCACTGGGGCCCTCGCACCCAGATGGTGGAACTGGTGATGGACGGTGAGTATCACGGCATCTACATCTTCTGCGAGGCCATCAAGCGGGGCGCAGAACGTGTCAACGTCAGCAAACTGAAGAAGTCGGACGTCAAGGGCCGTGACCTCACGGGCGGCTATATCCTGCGCATCGACACCTATAATGACGACGATGCCACCTTTACGTCGAAGGTGCCAGGCATCGGCGACGGCATCATGACCAGTCAGATTGTCTGGTCGTGCATCTATCCGAAGAAAAAGAAACTGCAACCCGAGCAGTTTGCCTATATCCAGAACTTCGTCGATTCCATGGAACTGGCCATCCAGGGTGACGACTATCTGGATTCTGAGAAAGGCTATGCCCACTATATCGACGTCCCCTCGTTCGTAGATTATTTCATCCATACCGAACTCAGCCTGAATGCCGACGGCTACAAGCGCAGTGCGTATTTCTATAAGGAGAAACTGCATGTGGACGGCACAGGCGGCAAGCTACTTGCGGGACCCGTCTGGGACTATAACCTTGCCTACGGCAACTGTAACTTCTGCAATGCCAACAATATCGAGGCGTGGTGCTTCGAGGGCGGCAATACCAACCCAACGCCAGCCTTCTGGCAGCGACTGTTGCAGGACCCGGCCTTCAGGAAGGCTGTGAAGACCCGCTATCAGGAACTGCGCAAGGGCATCCTCAGCGAGAAGCACCTGTATGACTATATTGATCGTCACGCCCAACTCGTGTCACAGGCCACAGAGCGCCACTTCAAGGAGTATCCGGAGTTGCTGGTGGGCGAAGGCAGTTCCCAGTTCAACCCCGTAGCCATGTTTGCCAACTATCGTGTCAGCAGCTACGACGAAGAGATTAAGGTCGTGAAGAAATGGCTGGCAGACCGTCTTGCCTTCCTCGACAAGCACATCGACCGCTTCGACATTGACTGGCAGCCCCGCATCCAAGAGCCCGTCGAGAAAAAGATGCAGTTTACTGGCTTCCCTGGAATGCCCCCATTCTAACCCGCTTGTCTCGCGTGCAAAAAAGAGGGAACCGACAGCACACTCGTCTGCCAGTCCCCTCTTTCTTTACTCTTCCTTCTTACCTCTTCCCTCTTCCTTCTTCGACCAAGGCCGAAGTGTGGCGTTGCATTCGTGGGCCAAATTAAAATAAATTAGTAAAATTCGTTTCTTTAAATATTACGATTTATTATGGTAATTCGTTTCTTAAATTACACATTCGTTTCTTTTTTTTCTTGGAAACAAATATCCGTAATTATCCGTAATATTTATTATGACCAAATTATGAGTTATTCTCTGCAAGCAGAGTGTGGCGTTGCATTCGTGGGACAAATTAAAATAAATTAGTAAAATTCGTTTCTTTAAATATTACGAGTTATTCTCTGCAAGCAGAGTGTGGCGTTGCGAATCTGGTAATTCGTTTCTCCTGACAGGGGACAGGCCCGTGTCAGCTGATTTTCTGGTTCAAAGGTAATCATTTTTCTTCAAATATCGTTATAATCATCTCTTTTTTCCCCTTTTTCTTTGTACTTTACAAAAAACTTCATATATTTGCAAAGTGAATTAACTATTCTTGTTGCAAGATGAAGTCGCAAGCTGAAATATTAAATCTGATGAGACGCTATAAACCAACGGCTCAGAAGAAATATGGGATGACGAAACTCGGCATCTTCGGTTCTGTGGCTCGTGGTGAACAAACAGATAATAGCGATGTTGATGTTTGTTACGAAGGTCAGGCCCCATCATTGCTGACTTTAGATATGATTCAAACAGAACTTGAGCAATTGCTTGATTGCAAAGTTGACCTTGTCAGGGTGCGCGACAATATGAATAGTTTATTGCGTCAAAGAATACTTAGAGATGGAATATACGTTTGATATAGAAATCGCTCTAGGAATAAATCTTTCATTTTCACAATCCTTATTGTGTCATGTCCTAGGTTTAGGTTCATATTGATTAAAAACTTAACGAATAATTTGGTGCTATAGAACATGACACAGGCCTGTCCCGTGTCAGCTTCTGCAATCATGTGGCTTGCTCTAACGGTCTTTGACCTGTAAACTGAAAAACGGAAGCCGCGATTGACGACTTCCGTTTCCTGGTTTTATCTTTTAAAAAAGTGGATCATCTAGAACCGCATTTTTTGGGGAACAGATCAATGACCTGTCACCTTGATTCATTTCGCGTTAGGGTGCTGGGTAGGTGAATGGGCTTGTCGTCACACCTGTAGCGTAGGTTGTGGCATCGCCACCAATGGTAATCGTGCCGCAGGTTTGAGTGCCGTCATCTGCAGCTGCTCCTTTACCTATACTATTAGGGCTGCTATTACCCTTGGTTGCAGTAACGCTTGTAACACCAGTGCCA
>JAEEGK010020030.1_pt1 | contig 14271 bp, 9 predicted proteins | sample 8958771 | NCBI WGS metagenome assembly JAEEGK01 (sample SAMN16246547, study PRJNA631951) | gut metagenome | biome: gut microbiome; feature: rumen; material: SC-attached | host: Bos | place: Iran: Karaj | collected 2018-10
GGATGTTATCAGTACATGGCCGGATGCCAACACACCTGTGGCTCTTCGTTGTAGCGACTATATGTTCCGTCCTCACCAGTTGTGGACCTTCACTCCTGTGCCAGAGGCTGGTGGTTACCTGAGTGCTCCGTATTTTAAGATTACCATTGCTGGTACAGACCGTGCCTTGACAGCAACTGCCGACAAGGAGTTGGCAACCGTTGCCTATCATGGTGGTGCCGAACAACTATGGCGTGTCGAGCAACTCACTGATGGCACCTACCGCATCATGCCGAAAGAGGTTCCTGGCATCGAAGGTGTGAACACACGCTATTGTCTCTATTCGGCTGCCGACAGTACTCCCACATTGGCCGTCTATGACTTTAGCAGTGACAACTCTAAGTGGAATATCCGCAATCACTAATTAAAACGATATAATGAAACGACTTTTATTATCTTACCTCTTACCTCTTACTTCTTCATTCTGTCTAGCGCAAAATCCTTTTGTGCAGACCTGGTTTACCAGTGACCCAGCGCCAATGGTACATGATGGTACTATGTATGTCTATACGGGTCATGACGAGGATAATGCCGACTTCTTCTGGATGCAGGAGTGGCGCGTTTATTCCACCAAGGATATGGTCAACTGGCAGGACCATGGTTCGCCACTGGCACTTGAGACCTTCTCTTGGGCTGACGACCGTGCTTGGGCTGGACAGACCATTGAGCGCGATGGCAAGTTCTTCTGGTACATCTGTGCTCATAGCAAACTGTCTAACGGCATGGCTATCGGTGTCGCTGTCAGCGATTCACCGACAGGCCCGTTCCGCGATGCCCTTGGCAAACCACTCTTCGAGAATGGTTCGTGGGACCATATCGATCCGACAGTCATGATTGACGATGATGGCCAGGCGTGGCTGATGTGGGGTAATCCGCAGTGTTACTACCTAAAGCTCAACCCCGATATGATATCATATAGCGGTGAATTGGGACGTCTTGATATGACCGAGGAGGCCTTCGGTGGACCAATCATGAGCAAGCGTGAGAAAGGTAAGAAATATAAGGACTCGTATGTGGAGGGTCCGTGGCTGACCAAACGTAACGGTACCTACCAGTTGCTTTACGCTGCAGGTGGTGTTCCTGAACACATTAGTTATAGCACGGCTCCGCACCCCACAGGTCCTTGGAAGTATGCTGGCGAGATTATGCCGCTGTGTGATACTAAGTCGTTTACGAACCACTGTGGTGTGGCTGACTTCAAAGGTCATAGCTATTTCTTCTACCACACTGGCAAGCTGCCCAATGGTGGCGGTTTTGGTCGTAGTGTGGCCGTAGAGGAGTTTAAGTATAATGCTGATGGCAGCTTTCCCACCATCATGCCTACTGACGAGGGCGTGGAGCCAATTGCTAAGTTTGATCCCTACCGTAAGGTGGAGGCAGAGACCATGGCGTTCTCGAAAGGTGTGAAGACCGAGCAGAATGACGAGGTGGGTGTGTATGTTACTGACATCCATAATGGAGACTATATCAAACTGCAGGCTGTACACCTCTGCTACAAGACTCCGCGAACTTTTACAGCTCGTGTAGCGAGTGGTCTGCGTGGTGGACAGATAGAGATTCGTCTGGACAGTGTCGGAGGAAAACTCCTTGGCACGTTGGATGTTCCTGGTACTGGCGGTTGGGAGAAGTGGCAGACCATTACTACCGACTTGGCAGCCCTCGACAGCTACCCCTCTCGTCTGCATACCCGTGACCTTTACTTGGTCTTCAAGGGTCGTAAGGGTCCGAAGCTCTTCAACTTCGACTGGTGGGAGATGCGCGGACTGGAGCAGGTGAACATGCCGTTGTTCCAGACCAAGTACACTGCTGACCCCTCGCCACTGGTGATTGGCGACACCTTATTCTTATATACGTCGCACGATGCCTCTCCTGAGGATATCCCCGATCCTAACGAACGTAATAACGCCGGATTCTATATGTACGACTGGTTGCTGTGGTCAACGACAGATATGGTCAACTGGACGGAACATGGTGCTGTAGCATCACTGAAGGACTTCTCTTGGCGTAGTCGTGAGAATGGTGCTTGGGCTATTCAGACAGTAGAGCGCAATGGTAAGTACTACCTCTATGCGCCGCTGCATGGTCATGGCATTGGTGTCTTAGTGAGCGATTCTCCCTATGGTCCCTTCAAGGATCCTCTTGGTGAACCGCTGGTATGGCAGAAAGAACACTGGGATGATATCGATCCTACCGTCTATACCGATGATGATGGTCAGGCCTATATGTACTGGGGTAATCCTCATGTCTACTACACTAAGTTGAATAAGGACATGATCTCCACTCAGGGCGACATCTTCGTGCTGAATCCAAAGGATGGTATCATGCGTCCTGTTAAGCAGGAGGGTGCTAAGGCAAACCTCCGCGCACCTTGGGGCGAGAAGGCTACATGGACTGTGAAGAACTATCAGGAAGGTCCGTGGCTCTATAAGCGTAATGGCAAATACTATCTCAGCTATGCCACAACCTGCTGTCCTGAGGCTTTGGGCTATGCCATGAGCGACAGCCCCACAGGTCCTTGGGAGTGGAAGAACTACATTATGAAGCCAACCCAGCGTGACCGTGGTAACCACCCTGGTATCTGCGATTTCAAGGGTCATTCGTATGTCTTCGGTCAGAACTACGACCTCATGCACCTCGATACCTATGAGCACCATGAGCGTCGTACAGTCTCTGCTACTGAGATTACCTACAATGCCGATGGCACTATTCAGGAGGTTCCTTATTGGATGGATCAGCAGCCTATGAAGCAGCTACACTGGCTGAACCCCTATCGTCGTGTTGAGGCTGAGACCATGAATTGGGGCTATGGTCTGAAATCATCAAAGATGGGCATCCAGAACACGGGCGTTGTTAAGGATATGCCGGAGTCTACGGGCAAGCGTAACATGTACATTTACGACATCAATGACGGCGAGTATATCCGTCTGCGTGGTGTCGACTTTGGCAAGGGTGCTAAGCAGTTCAGCATCATCGCTGCTGCCGCCGCCCAGGCAGGCTGTACCGTTACCTTGCGCCTTGATAACGTGAAAGGTAATGTCATTGGTACGGCAACCATCAAGAGCACAGGCTCTGCAGAGAAATATAAGACATTTAATGCTAAGGTCAGCGGTGCTACGGGTGTTCACGACCTTTACCTCTGCTTCGACAAAGCACAGGGTGACGTCCGTCTCGACTATTGGCAGTTTAAGTAATAACTAACTATGAAGAAAACATTATTATCAACATTCGTGATGTGCATGGCTGCTATCGCAGCCGTAGCACAGCCCGCTGGAGGCTTTGGTGGCTTTCAGCAGCAGGCAAAACTGGAGACTTCCCAAGAGTGGAAGGACGTGAACTACGCAGGTGATGACAAGGCTTATCATACCTGCGACATCTATCTGCCGAAAAAGGAAGCAAAGAGCTATCCTGTCGTTATCCATATCTATGGCAGTGCTTGGTTCAGCAACAATGGCAAAGGTATGGCTGACCTCGGTACTATAGGCAAGACTTTGCTTGACAACGGCTATGCTGTTGTTTGTCCTAACCATCGTAGCAGCATGGATGCCAAGTGGCCTGCTCAGATCAACGATATCCGTGCCGTCATCCGTTTTGTACGTGCCAATGCCAAGAAGTATAAGTTCGATACCTCATTCATCGCTACCAGCGGATTCTCTTCCGGTGGCCATCTGGCATCTGTTGCTGCTACCACCAGTGGTGTAAAGCAGACCAAGGTAGGTACGGTAGATATCGACCTTGAAGGTACTGTAGGTGATTTCCTCAAAGAGAAAAGTACGGTTAATGCGGCTTGTGACTGGTCGGGTCCTGTAGACCTTACTGCAATGGATTGTGGCGAAGGTATGAAGATGGGTGCCGACTCTCCTGAGGATGTGCTGCTAGCCTCTAAGTTGGACAAGGAACCTGACAAGTATCGTAGTCTGAGTGCTACCTATTACGTCAATAAGAACAATCCTCCCATCATCATCTTCCATGGTGAGAAAGACAATGTTGTTCCTGGATGTCAGGGCAAGATGTTCTTCGAACTGTTGAAGGCCGCAGGTGTCAAGACCGAGGGCACGTTCCCTGCAGAGGGCAGCCATGGTGGTCCGCAGATGTACACTGAGGAGAACCTGCAGAAGATGGTAAACTTCCTCAATGAAGTGAGGAACAATAAACGCTAACCATTGACAAGTCACCAATAAACGTTAGATGAAGAAATTCTTTATTCTCGGTTGTGCGCTCTTTGCCGTTCTGATGACGCGAGCACAGAACCCTTATCTCCCCTTGTGGGAGCATGTGCCCGATGGTGAGCCACGTGTCTTCGATGATCCAGACAATCCCGGCAAGAAGCGTGCTTATATCATTGGTTCGCACGATGTAACCTATACTGCCTACTGCGGTCCTGATATCCGTATGTGGTCGGCACCCGTTGAAGACCTGTCGAAATGGCGCGATGAAGGTCCGATTTTTACATGGTTTGTCAATGGGCAGTGGGACACGATGTTTGCCCCAGACCTTGTAGAGACTGTTGACAAGGCTACAGGCAAGAAGACCTACTGGCTCTATCCTCATAGCCGTGGATGGCAGCGTGTGCCGATGGTCTGCAAGAGCGACCGCCCCAACGGTCCCTTCAAACCTGTTAACCTGACAGACGATGGCACCCGTTGTGTTGAGGGTTCGCTCATCGACTTTGACCCTTCTGTGTTCATTGAGACGATTACTGACAAAAAGGACAAAGACTTCGACAAAGGCTATCGTGCATACGTGTTCTATGGTTTTCAGCACTCTACTGCTTGTGAACTTGACCAGAACACGATGTTCTCGAAGCGTGAGGGTACTGAACTCATTGACCCGTTCATCCCTGCCAGCAGCGCCGATGGTCGTCTGCTCGACAAGTCAGGCAGCGAGTATAAGGCCCTCTACAAGGGACAGAACCCGCTGGACTTTAACTTCTTCGAGGCCTCTTCTATCCGTCAGGTAGGTAATAAGTACGTGATGGTATTCTCTGGCTACTCTGGTAAGGAGTATGGTTTAGGCAACACGAACTCTGCCCTGCGTTATGCCTATGGTGACTCACCTCTCGGCCCTTGGCGTTCAGGTGGTGTACTGGTCGACTCACGTGGTGTTGTCCTGAACGAGGACGGCTCGAAACTAATAACCACCAATGCTGCCCACAACACCCATGGTTCGTTGCAGGAAATCAATGGACAGTGGTATGTCTTCTATCATCGTCCTCCCCGTGGCTTTGGTAATGCACGTCAGACGATGGTTGCTCCTGTGAAGATTACATGGGACAAGAAGTCTGTGGCTAAGGGCGGTAAGGTGACCATTACTGGCTATGATCCCTATGCCAAGGACAATGAGTGGGTAGCTGCTGCCTCTGATGGCAATACCTATACTGGTGCAGAGGTAACTAGCGAAGGCTTCCAGATTTTTGGTTTGCCACCTTATAAATACTATAGTGCTGGCTATGCCTGCTTCATGTATGGTCCCAATAGCAACAACTGGATGCAGGACAACCACGATGTGTGGAATAATTCCATGGACCTGGCTGGTATTCAGAACGGTGGAATCATTGGTTTCAAATATTTCGGTTTCGGTGGCCTGGCTCAGGATATGAAAGGCGTAAAGGCTTTCGAAGGCATCAAGAAGGGTGATGAGGCAAAACTTAATTTCAACCTGACTTCCAATGGTAAGGGTGCCTTTAAGATTCACATAAAGCTTGATGATCCTTGGAAAGGTGAGGAGATCGGTGTGCTTAATGTTTCTGATAGATTCCCCAAAGGAAAGGCACTTACATACCCTGTGCCAGTTCCTGCTGTGGAAGGTCTCACAGGTAAGCATGCTATCTATCTAGTGGTTGAAGGCCCGGAGGTTAAGCAGCCTGAACAGCCACAACGTGGTCAGTGGGGACGTCGTCCTCAGCAGCCTCAGCGTCCTGAAGGTCTCTTCGACCTCCATGGTATTGGTTTCGCTAAAAAGGGCAAAGGAGGTATTCCTGCTATGGTTCCAGAGGTAACCATCTCGGTTGATGGACAGAAACTGAATATCCCTCAGACACCTATTATGTCAACCAATGCCAATGGCTATACCGAGTGTAACCACTATCAGTTATATGGTCCACTGAAGGCCGGCTCTAAGTTGGAAGCTACGTCTAACGCTCCTAAGGGCGTGAAACTCGAGGTAAGTCCTATCGTTGAGGGTCGCGCTACAGTGAAAGCTACTTATAAGGGTAAGGAGAAGATATTCCTGATTAACTAATTATAAAATACAGATGCAATGAAACACTATTTACTTACTGCTATGATGTTGCTGTGCTCTGTATTGGGAGCAAAGGCAGAAGTTGATCCGAACTTTTACATCTACATTTGTTTTGGTCAGTCCAATATGGAGGGTAATGCCCAATGGGAATCTCAAGATGTAGGAAACGTTGATGAGCGTTTCCAGATGCTGGCAACATGTAACTTTAACAATACTACTCCTAAGCGTAAGCTTGGTAATTGGTATAAGGCAGAATGCCCTATTGTTAGTCCAGTAGGGAAATTGGGTCCTACTGACTATTTCGGTCGTACGATGGTAAAGGCGCTGCCAGACAAGAAAATCGGTGTTATCGCAGTTGCCATGGGTGGTAGTCCTATCGAGATGTTTGACAAGGACAAGTACCAGCAGAAATATCAAGACAACTACAACGAGTGGTGGGCTCAGATAGCTAGGAACTATTATGGCGAGAACCCTTATGGCCGTATCATCGAGATGGCCAAGAAAGCTCAGGATGTAGGTGTTATCAAGGGCATTCTGTTGCATCAGGGCTGTTCGAACTGCGGCGACCCTAACTGGCCCACTATGGTGAAGAAGATTTATAATGATATGTTGAAGGATCTCAATCTAAAAGCTGCTGATGTTCCTCTGTTCGTTGGTGAGGTGGAGCATAAAGGTGAAGCTGCCCAGAGCGGTGGTTGCGAAAGCCATAATGTACAAGTAAACCGTATCCCTGAGTTCATTCCTACTGGTCATGTGGTGTCTGCTGCTAACCTGCCGGGCAATGGCACTGACCCTTGGCATTTCTCAGCCAAAGGCTATCGCATTCTTGGTCAGCGCTATGCCAAGGTGGCTCTGAACCTGATGGGTATTGATGTCAAGATTGATAAACCCGAGATGCCTGTTAAGTACTGGACTATCGATGAGCGTTACACTGGTCCCATATCATCGATTGCAGGTAAGACCTTTGCTATTGTTAACGAGGCAGAGAGTAAGGCTTTCTATTGTGAATGGGGTCAGGAGTTGGGTTACGACAACTTTGCCAAGGCATTCAATGTGTATAATGATGCTTATCTCTTTAAATTTGGAAAGCTGGGCAAAGGTAGTTCTTTCAAACTCATTGCTTCTGATGGTTCAGATTATGTGATGTCTGGTGGTATTGGCTATCTGAACTCAGAAGACGTTGCGGGCAATCGCTGCTTTGTCCATGGCTTGGGTAATCAGAAAGGTTATGCTATTGAGAATGGTGCAGTCTGGACGGTAGATTATGTAGACGGCAAGGGGTGGACTATAAAGAATTACGCCACAGGTAAGTATCTCAAGGATCCATCTCATCCCGCTATGTACGATGAGCCGACCTATTTCACTTTCTGTACATTGAAGGAGACGGCAACGGGAATTGATGAAGTCAAGAGTCAGAAGCCAGTGACGAAGACAGGTGTCTATACGCTCGATGGCCGTCGTGTTAACGCAGAGAACCTGCGTCCAGGATTGTATATTATGAATGGTAAAAAGGTTGTAATAAAGTAAGTTCAGCAAGAACTTATTCACAAAATCTCCCACCTATCCGTTGAAGTTCCCTAAGCAAAGGGGCTTCCGGAGGTGGGAGTACTTTTTTATTATAACTCTTTGTGGTAGCAGCGGTGACGGCGAATCTGGGTAGATTCCAAATACTGCCACTGTGATAGTACACCTTCGTTGCTCTCCATCTGTGGACCTGTTATTGCCCAATCAAAACCATAGGCCTGGAACTGACGGATAAGATCGTCGAAAATGAGGGCATTGGCTCCTTTTGAGCGGTATTCTGGAAGCACGCCAATAAGCAGGAGGTCAACGGTGTCTGTCTTGTGCCACTTGAGTGTCTTCAGCAGGTGCCACCACCCAAAGGGTAAAAAGCGACCATCGTTGGTTTTCTGTAGGGCATGTGAGAACGAGGGGAAAGTGATGCCGAAGCCTACTAACTTGTCACCATCCATAATGCCAGTTACCAAATTGAGGTCTGCAATCTTGATATAGTCGTTAACAAGTTGGCTAATCTGGTAGTCTGACAACTGACTGAAGCCATAGAGATCCTTGTAGGTTTCGTTGAGCAGGTCGAAAATCTTCTTGCCCCAGCCGTCGTTAACGAGTTCCTTGCGTGAAAACTTATGTACACGCAGACCATAGCGCTTGCGTACCATTTCGGTAATCTTAGCAAACTTGTCGGGCACTACCTCAGGGACCTTGACGCGCAATTCCACCCAGTCGTTGGCCTTTTCGAAACCAGACAGTTGTTCCATGTGCTGAGGGTAGTATGGGTAGTTGTAGTTGATGTACATCGTGGAGAGCTCGTCGAAACCTTCAACAAGCATGCCTTCACGGTCGGTATCAATAAAACCTATCGGACCCGTAATCTCTGTCATGCCTTTTTCGCGTCCCCAATCTTCAACGGTTTTAAGTAAGGCTGTACTGACTTCCTTATCATCAACGAAGTCAAACCAACTGAAGCGAACCTGTTTGCGATTCCAGCGCTCATTGGCTCGCTTGTTGATGATTGCTGCCACACGTCCTACGAGCTTTCCGTCACGAAAGGCCATAAAATACTGAGCTTCGCAACACTCAAAAGAGGTGTTCTTGTCTTCTCGCAATGTCGACATCTCTTCGCTGTACAGGAAAGGCACAGCAAACTTGCAGTTGCGGTATAAATCGTAGTAGAACTGCACAAATTGTTGCAGTTCCTTGCGGGTAGTCACTGGTTTAATTTCAATCTTGCTCATGGCACTATTCCCTTATTTGTGTGCAAAATTACTGCAAAAAACTGAAACACACAAATAATTATCCTGATAAATTGTCTATATATTGCCACAACTGATGATAAAACGGGTGACGAGTCATGGTAGGAGCGTTACCAAGTATGATGAGTTTCATGCGTGCACGAGTGATGGCTACATTCATGCGACGCAGGTCGCGCAGGAATCCTATTTGCCCTTCATCATTGGAACGTACCAAGGAGATAACGATGATGTCGCGTTCCTGTCCCTGAAAACCATCAACGGTATTGACACTGATGAGCCGACGGAATGGCTTGAAATATTCCCGTTTCATCAGCAGACGGCGAAGATATTGCACCTGAGCACGATATGGCGAGATAATACCTACATCAATGCGTTCGTCGAGTAAACGCTGCTTGCCAATTTTCTCAAAATAGTTCTGCAGGGCCAGTAATGTTAGCTCTGCCTCTGCCTTGTTGATACGACCAAATGATTCTCCGACGAATTCTTCCTTGAATGTTCCTACGGGGGAACTGTCGGACACAAGGTCTGTGAACTCAGACGTGTCTATCCACGTCATCGGTATGTCCATGTCGAGAATGTTTCGGAACTTCACTTCTGGAGCACTCTCCACCTGTCCGCCATAGAAATAGTTAGAGGAGAAACGCATGATGTCGTCATTCATGCGATACTGTATCTTCAGTAGTGTAACTGCCTCTGGATGCATCTCCACAATGCGTTCCATGAGCGTCTTGCCCAGTCCTGCCTTCAAGGCTGCAATGCTTTTGACGGTGGGTGGCAACTGACAGTGGTCACCCGCCAATACCACGCGGCTAGCACGTCGCAATGGTATCCAACAGGCAGCCTCTAAAGCTTGTGCCGCCTCGTCGATAAACAAGGTGCCAAACTTCTGACCGTCCAACAACCGATTGGCAGCGCCCACTAATGTAGAGGCAATGACGCGGGCCTCCCCAAAGAGATCATTGTTGATGCGAATCTCCAGTTCGGTGGCGCGACTCTTTAGGCTTTCCAATTTCTGGTGATACTTCTCATCGCCCCGCTTACGGTGGCTTCGCAGATCACGGATAGCTTTACGGATAGCCCACAGGTGCGGATAGTCTGGATGTGCCTCGAAACGTCGCTCATAGGTGAACGAGAGCATTTTGTCGTTGACACGTGTTGGATTGCCGATGCGCAGCACATTGATGCCTCGGTCAACGAGTTTTTCACTAATCCAATCGACAGCCATATTGCTCTGTGCACACACTAGTACCTGATTCTCGCGCATTAACGTTTCGCGGATGGCTTCAACGAGAGTTGTTGTTTTTCCCGTACCTGGAGGACCATGCACAATAGCTACATCCTTGGCACGTAGTACCATATTGACGGCATTCTCCTGCGTTTGGTTAAGATACGGGAAGTGCATAGGTGGAAAGACAAAGGTCTCTGGTTTCTGGCGCGAATAGAATAGGTCGCGGAGATAACCCAAGCGTCCCTTGCCACGAATGGCACGGTCTAGTGCCTCCATCATCAGACGATACGATGTCTCGTCGAACGAGAGTTGCACACCCAGCGAAGAATCGGTAGTAGTGGTGCTCTGCAGCTCTACGACGGAAAAGCCGTCTGGCACGGTGATGACCATACGGTCACCATCAACATAGCTTACGATGCCTGTAAGACGAAAATGGTGTATGGTTTTTTCTCCACTATCTATCCGAAAGAACGATACTGGTTTCCCAAACTCAAAGTTGTGCTCAATATCAGTGTCTGCGGTGCGCACTACCTCGATCGCTAACTGGTTTAGCGAGTTGTAGTAACTCTTGCTGTACTTGATGGGCCACCAGGCATCACCTCTCTTGACCTTCCGCTCCATACCCGTTTGCTGGGTCTGTTGTCGGAAGGTCTCTTTCTCGGTCTCATACTCTAACTGTAACAGTAGGCGTTGCTGTTGAAGTGCTTGTATAGGTGATGTCTGTGTCATAGAAAATCGGGGGTTGTCTGAAAATGCATCTTTTCTCCAGTTATTGGATGTTTGAACCATATCTCTGCAGCATGCAGACAGAGTCGTGAGTTTTTGGTGCCATAGAGCTCGTCGCCAACGATGGGGTTGGCTAGTCCATCCGGGTGTGCGCAATGGATGCGCAACTGATGGGTACGTCCCGTTTCTGGCCATAGCGCCACCAGATGGTCGTTGAGGAACTCATAGCGTGTAACAGCGCGTTTGCCGTGCTCCATATCAACCACCTGTCTTGGTCGGTTCATAGGGTCTGGACGTAAAGGTAGACTGATGATACCTGTTCCCTGTCCTGCATGTTCCAGCATTGCTACATATTTCTTTTTTACTTCATGGTGAATGAATTGCTGTTGTAGTGAGTGATAGGCATTGATATGCTTTGCCACGATAAGCAGACCACTGGTACCCATATCCAACCGATGGGCAACGGTACTATTTGGATAACGCTGCTGCATAACGGTTTCTACGCTATACTCCTCAACGCGCCCTGGTACTGACAGCATACCGCTGGGCTTATCAACTACGAGCAGGTCGTCATCTTCGTAGACGATGGGTATTTCCATATGTTCAAAACGTTGTGCCTCTGGGTCTGGATCAACATCCAGTCCTTGCATCATCCACGTCAATATGGGTTTGCATTTGCCACGACAAGCGGGATAGTAATTCAGGTGTTGACGTAGTTCCTCCTTGTTAGATTGCCCCCACCAGAATTCTGCCATACAGATGGGGCGTAGCCCATGCAGATAGGCATATTGCAACAACTTTGGAGCGCAACAGTCACCTGTTCCACCTGGTGGCAGCGGGTATTTCTGCCTAAGCTTAGGACGGTTGTAGTATTCTTGCCAGATATCAACAAGGTCTTTTACCTCATCATGGGCGTTAAGTAGCTGATATTGGTGGAACAACCATGTCTGCAGTTCTTGGGACATTTCTTTATCACCGCCCTTTGCTGATATCTCACGTTCGACGGTCTTGAAGTGTCCGTCAGGCTGCTGGGCATCATATACCGGTGGTACAAAAAATGACCAGTCATTACGTCCTGCCAGTAGGCCGCTGTAGGCTGCAAGGAAAGACAAACCATGAGCATCTTCCACCACCAAGACGCCAAACATCTTACCTTTGTCAGCATCACTGAGTATCTCCTCATGTGTCGCAATATACTGCTGCACCTCTGCCGCCGCTTGTTGGCATAAGGGGTGTGGCTCATAGCAGAACGGATAGGTAAACCGTGCCGGTCGCTCATTGTTGGTATGGAGTGGATGTATGCTCATCTTGTTGGTTTTGCAAAGATACAAAAAAACACGAATATGACCAAAAACATCTTCTAATTACTTGCATATCACAAAAATAATTGCGGAAAAATGATGATTTGTCATTTATTTGTCGTATCTTTGCAAAATAAACAAAACAACAAACACTATGACATTTACAGAAAAAGCCAACAAAATATTCAATCAGGCTATTCGTGACTATCACTTGAAGGACCATGTAGATACGCCCATCAACAATCCATATGAGCGTGATACCATTGAGTATAGTCTCTATCTGAAGTGCTGGATAGATACCGTGCAGTGGCATTTGGAGGATATTATCCGTGATCCTCATATTGACCCTGCAGAGGCCTTGGGCTTGAAGCGTCGTATTGACCGCTCCAATCAGGACCGTACGGACTTGGTGGAGGAAATTGATACTTACTTCCGCAAGGTTTATGCCGACGTGCAGCCACAGGCTGATGCTCGCCTGAATACAGAGAGTCCTGCATGGGCTACCGACCGCTTGAGCATTTTGGCGCTGAAGATTTGGCATATGAAAGAACAAACCGAGCGTAAGGATGCAGATACGGAGCATGTGCAGAAGTGTCAGGCCAAGCTTGATGTGCTGTTGGAGCAGCAGGTTGACCTCTCGACGGCTATTGACCAGTTGTTGGAGGATATCGAGGCTGGTCGTAAGTACATGAAGGTGTATCGCCAGATGAAGATGTACAATGACCCAGCTACCAATCCAGTACTCTATAAGAAATAGCCAAGTGCTAATAGCTAAAAGCTAACAGCCAATATGAGAAAAGAACACATACTCGTTATCCGCTTCTCTGCGATGGGTGATGTCGCCATGATGGTGCCTGTCATCTATTCGTTGGCTCATCAGTACCCTGATATCCGTATCACGGTGTTGAGCAGGGCGTTTGCGCGTCCCTTCTTTGAAGATCTTGCTCCCAACGTGGGATTTATGGCCGCTGACCTGAAGAACGAGTATCGTGGCATTAAAGGACTGAATGCACTCTATCGTCGATTAACAGCCAAGCAATTTACGGCTGTCGCTGATTTGCATAGTGTACTTCGTTCAGAATATCTCCGCATACGCTTTAATCTGGGGCACTATCGTGTGGCTCATATCAACAAGCATCGTAAGGGGCGTCGTCGTATTACTTCTGCATCGAACAAGGAACTGGTGCAGCAACCTACTTCCTTCCAGAATTATATCGATGTCTTTGAGAAACTGGGGTATCCAGTAGACATACAGTTCAAGAGCATATTCCCTGAGGAAGGTGGCAACTTGAATATGCTGCCTGCAGGAATGTGTGTCAAGAAATCCTTTGAACAGTGGATAGGCGTGGCACCTTTTGCAGCTCATGAGGGGAAGACATATCCTCCTCGTTTGATGCATCAGGTGATAGAACAGCTTCTCGCCAAGTATCCCAAGGCTCGTATCTTCCTCTTTGGACGTGGTGAGCAAGAAGAAAAGTACTTCACAGAATGGTGTGAGCAGCATCCTGCTTGCATTTATACAGGAAAACTATTGGAGTCGCTACATCAGGAGCTTATCCTGATGAGCCATCTTGATGTGATGGTATCCATGGACTCCTCAAACATGCATCTGGCGTCGCTCACTGATACACCGGTGGTCAGCGTATGGGGAGCTACTCATCCTTATGCTGGTTTCATGGGGTGGGGACAGACGGAAGAGAATGCAGTACAGATACCTCTCGACTGTCGTCCGTGCAGTATCTACGGACAGAAACCATGTCTTCGTGGTGATTATGCTTGTATGCGTAATATAGCACCAGAGACTATCGTGGAGAAAGTCATGAAGATAATAGATAAGAGATAATCATTTTTTTATTCTAATAATCCCTTAAAACTAAAAGCTTATGAAAAAGTATGTTTGTGAGACTTGTGGCTACGTGTATGACCCTGAAGTAGGCGATCCTGACAATGGTATTCCCGCCGGTACGGC
>JAEEGK010020031.1_pt1 | contig 14271 bp, 8 predicted proteins | sample 8958771 | NCBI WGS metagenome assembly JAEEGK01 (sample SAMN16246547, study PRJNA631951) | gut metagenome | biome: gut microbiome; feature: rumen; material: SC-attached | host: Bos | place: Iran: Karaj | collected 2018-10
AATTATTAAAAGAAATAAAAATAGAAGAAGTAAAAGAATCAAATATATTTTTACCACATAAAGTATTAAGAGAAAAAATAGAAGAATATAAAAAAAACAAAAATTTAATAATAATAGGAGGAATAGAAAAAGAAATAGCAGAAATAATGAAAGAACATAATTTTAATTCATATATAACAAGTAATGAAATAACTAAAATATTTCCAGAAATTTTTCCTTATTATTTTTATTTAAAAAAAGATATAAATATTATAAATAATGTAGAAAATAGAATTGGATTAAAATTAAATGAATTTAAACCAATAAAAGCAATTATTCAATTAACAAAAATAACTAATTGGGCAATAGATCTTCAATTATATAGTGATTTATTAATTTCTCCAAATGGAATTCCAGGAAAAATAAGAAAAAAAGAACAAAAACAATTTATTGATTATCATTTATTCGAAAAAGACACTTTACAGAATAAAAAATATAATGATAAAATAGATAATGGACTTTTTTTCCCTTTTTTAAATCATTTATATACTAAAAAATATAATACTGAAATTAAGTATATTGAATATAATAAAAAGAAAATATTTGATTATTTTTATTTGAAAGAAAATAAACCTTTTTATTTTATAACTTCAAATATTAAAAATGCAGAAAAAAGTTCTTCTTCAAATTTACTAACAATATATATTGGAGAATCTGAAAAAAAAATAAAAAATGGATACTCCTTTAACAACATTAAATTATTATTTAACCAATTAAATTTAAATAACAAAAACGAAAAAACCTTAATATAAAATATTTTTCCCAAAAAAAAATATAAAAAATATAAATTTTTGAAAAAAAAATGTCAGACCCAACTTCATACTTAACAACAAATTATCATATCCTCGAACATGATAATCTAACATTTAAATCTTTAATATTTCTTTCTCTCTTATTAATTTATATAATAGGGAAACAAATATTTTGCAAATTAAACATATATTACCTTCATGAAAGCGGAATTTGTATGATTTTAGGAATGATAATATCAACAATATCCTACTTCATTTCTCCTTTGAATTTTTCAAAATCATTAAATTTCAATGAAGGAATTTTTTTCACTTTTATTTTACCTCCAATAATATTTGGAGCAGGATATAATATGAGAACTAAAAATTTTTTTAAATATTTTCATTACTCAATTTTATTTGGAATTATAGGAACTTTTATAACTTTTATAATAATATCATTCGTAACATATTTATGTAATTCATATCATTTATTTAATGTTAATTTTACTTTAAAAGATATATTATTATTTTCATCTATTATTAGTGCTACTGATACTATTTCTCCTTTAGCTTTTATTAATGAAGAAAATAAATTATTTGGAATATTATTTGGAGAAGGAATTATGAATGATTCTTTCACTATTGTTATTTATCAAATAATTACTAAATTTTATGGTATTTTATCTAATTGGTCTATTTTAACTTATTTTCTTTTCCTATATTTAACTTCTTGTTTTTTAGGTATTGTCATTGGAAGTTTATGTTCTGTTTTTTTAAAATATTTAAAAAATTTCAAATTAAATAGAGCTGAAGAAATTTCTGTTGTAATTATTTTTGCTTTTTTTTCATATATAATTGCGGAATTATTAAATTTATCAGCAATTATTTCATTATTATTTTGTAGTATAACTTTATCAAATTATGCATATTATAATTTATCCTTTTTAGCAAGAGAAGAAAGTTGTATTGTTGTTAGAATAATGAGTAATTTATCAGAAGGTTTTGTTTTCACATATTTAGGATTAAGTTTTTTTAATATGTCAAAAGGAAATTATTCTTTAGTTTTTATTATAGTTGAATTTAATTTAATATTATTTTCTCGTTTTCTTACTATATATATTTTATCTTTTATTATTAATTTATTTAGTGATTATCCTTTAAATTATAATGAACAAAAAATTATTTCTTTCTCTGGTTCTATTAGAGGTGCAATTGCTTTTGGTTTGGCTTTAAGTATTCAAACTGGAAATTTAATGAAAGATTCAATTATATTAAGCTCTACTTTAATTTTAGTTTTTACTTCTACTATTATTTTTGGTGCTATGATTCCTTCACTTACTAAAAATTTAAATTATATTCATTCTAATGATAATCAGTTAAATTATAAATTATTATCTGATGAAAAAAATCTTAATAATAATAATATTAAAGAGGTTTATTACGAAGAAGATGAAGATGAAGAGAATTTAAGTGGATTTAAAAAAATTTGGTCACATTTTGATAATTTAGTTTTGAAAAATATTTTAGTTGGAAATTGGGAAAAAGTGAAGAAAAAACATAATAAATTAACTGAAAAAATAAATGATATAATAAATAATTAAAAATCAATTTCAAAAAAATTAACCTTTAATTTAAAATTTTAAGAAAAATATATATAAATTTTTTGATGATTCCCATAAAATTATTATTATTATTGAATTAATCTAATTTTTTAATTCCATAAAATTTATTTAATTATTAATTATTACCTAATTTTTCATAATTAGAATAAAATTCCAAATTTGCTTAAAATTTAAAAAATTTGGGAAACATTTATTGAAAATGACTTTGGCGGTATCCCCCTAGCCCATTTTCAAATGGAACATCTGTTCAATTTTTTATATGAATTAACTTTTCTAAATCTGAAAGTTAATGAACAAAATTATCAATTAAGCTTTATATACTATTTGTAAAATATTAATAAATATCAAATTATAATATTTCATTATCATTGATTGCTTCATCAACTAATTCCTTTTCCTCTTCTAATTGAATATAACCAATAAAATCTGAATTGGAATCTTCTTCTTCAATTTTTAAATTTTTCTTTTTACATTTTTTGAATTTTTATGAAGAAACAAAATCAAACTAAGAATTAATTAAGTAATTTAATTTAAATTTAATTTATTTTATTTTTTTCTTAATTATTTAAAATAGAAAAATTCCAAAAAATAATAAATTTATAAATAGAATAAACTTCTTTTTTTAAAGAAATAACTTTTTGAATTAAATCTAATTTTTTAAATATATAATTTGGACCTGATAAAAACTGATATAGACATGTAGAAAATAAATAAATGAAACATATATTCTTAAAATACTTGTTGAATTTTTAAAGTATTTACATTAATATGATTATATTTACATTAAACATCAAAAATAATTAAAATTATTACTTCCAATTATTCTAAAATCAATTAATATATAATAATTTTTAATACCTATTGATTGTAAATATTTAATTTTTCAAATTTAATTGAATAAAAAAAATTCAAAATAACATTATTTATTTTTTTTCTTAGGAGATGTAATTTTATTAACTTTATTTTGATTATCAAAAGTTTGAATTTTTTTAACCGGATGATGTGTATAATTATGAGAATGGTATAAATTATTAGATTTGTTCATACTACATCTTCTTGAATTAACAAATCCCTTATTACTTTTATTATTATTTTTTTTAGAATTATTACTATAATTTTTATCATTTAAATTTTTTTTATTAGGAGGAGAATTTACAGATTCATGAGAATCACCATAAATTTTATTTTTACTTTCTAAAGAATCAAATAATTTATTTCCTAAATTAATATTATCTTTTGATAATTTATTTTTATTTGTTACTGAACCAGATATAGAAGATATATAATTCGATTTTATTTCTCTTGCTGTTTTAGGAATAATTTTAGTATATTCAATTGAAGGAGTAACTGATATTATTTTTTTATGATTATTTCTCTTAACAATATTATTATTTGAAATATTATTATTTGTATTCTTATGATTATTTGTATTTTTTTTTTTTATTTTTATTAATTGATATTGATTTAATAGGATTTGATATTTTATTTTCTGTATTTTTATATTTTAATCTTTCAGTTTGTAATCCTTCATCACTAGAAAATAATATATCTTTATGAATTAAAGTCCTAATATTATTATTATATTTAAAATTGTTATTAACACTATTTATATTATTTTGATTTCTAAATTTTTTATTTAAAGAATTAGAAGTACTATTAGGAGATTTGCTTTTACTTTTACTTTTAGAATTTGATTTTGATTTACTTTTAGAAAGTGAACTAATATTTTTTATATTATTATTTAAACTTATATGTAATGAAGGAATATGTTTCTCAATATAATTATTTACAGGACCATTATGAAATTCGATTTTGAAGTTTGAAGAATGTTTTTTTTGTAATTTTATATTTGAAAATTTTAAAGATGATTTAATATAATTACAATTATTATTATTTGTACATTTATAATATTTCTTATTATTAGCACTAAATAAAGGTTTATGTTGAATATTATTTATTCCTGTACTTTTATTTAAAGATGTCATTAATTTTGGCATTGATTTTGCTTCTTTTTTATTTTCTTTATTTTCTTTAACTGTATTTTTTTTATTGTTTATATTTGTTAAAGGTTTTTTAATTAATTTTTTAACTTCTGTTTTTTTTTGAATACTATTATTTGTATTATTTATTTTAGATTTATTTGTTCTTTCTGATAAATAATCTTTATTTTTACTTCTACTTTTACTTTTATCTTCTATTTTATTATTTGATATTCTTAATTTATTTTTTATTATTTTCGAATTATCCATTTTTTTATTTATATTTTTTATTATATTATTTGTTTTTTCTATCTTCTTTTTTAAAGGATATACATTATTTAATCCTGATAAATTTTGTTTTGATATTTTTTTTTCATTTACTTTCTTATTTCCACTTTTTGTTGATTTATTATTAAGTTTAATTTCTTTAATAAACTTTTTATAATGATGTTTATTTGTGGTTTGAATAGAATGAATTTTACTTATGCTAAAATCTATTTTACTAGAATTTAAAAAAATATATTGACTCTGATTTTCTAAATTTGAAGATTCTAATTCTTTTTTATTTTTCAAAGATCTTTTATTTTCAAAATTACTTATTTTTTTTATTAATTTTCTAACACTTTTTTCATTTGAAGCACTTAAAGAACTATTTTCAGATAAAATTGAATTCATAATTGTATTTGAAAAAATTTGTTCATTATTTTTTTCATTATTTTCCTTTTTATTATCTTCATTAATATTATTTAACATTTTTTGTTTCTTTTTAATGTTTTTAAAAATTATTTTTGATTCAGGTAGTGATATATAATTAGGAAATATTTTACTATTTTTTTCATAAAATTCACAATATGTTTTTATTTTAGAATAACTTTCATTTAAATTATAATATCTCTTAAAGAATTCTCCAGGATCATCATATATTAAAATTTCTTTAAATAAAGATACAATATGATATTTTTGATTATATAAAATATTTGATATTATTGTTTTATTATATATATCTGGACTAAAATTATATTTTTTGAATAAATAATTATTCATATCTTTAAATCTTTTTATTTTTCTTTCTAAAGAAGATGAATTATTCATTTAAAAGTTTGTATTTATTTTTTTTAAATAAAAAAAAATAAATATTAATTGTTTGAAGTAAAAAATATAAATTAATAAAAAAAATAATATAATTATTTAAATACTTTTAAATAATTAAAGAAAAAAATTCATTTATTATTATTCATATTTATGAATTACATCCTATATTTATTTGTTCTTCATCTTTTGAAAAACAATTATTTTATCAATTATTATTTTTGATTTTATTAAAATTTAAAGGATAAGGAATCTTATTTATACTATTTTTATGTTTTTTATTAGTGTTTTTAATTTCTGAATTAAATATATTTACTGATTTATTTTTTTGATGATTAATAATGTTGCTATTATTATTTAGATTAATATTTTCTTTTTTTGAATTTAATGAACTTAAAGAATTTTGCCTTGATATTGGTATATTCATTGTAAATTTTAAAATAATTTTTGTATTTGTTCTTTTTATTGGAGGATTATTTTTTATTGGTTGAATAAAAGAATTGTTTAGATTTGTTGAACTTTGATGAATTCTTTTAATTCTATTATTTAATCTTTCTTCTTTTTTATTATCTTTAACTTTTTCTATTTCATCATCAATCAATTCTCTTGTAAAATCTCTTATTTTTTTTCTACTAAAATTTTTTATAATTTCTCCTTTTCCTTCACCAATGTTTTCTGATTGTGATTTATAATGTAAAGAATTGGCATTTCTAGAACAATTACTATTAATTAACTTAATATTATTATTACTATTATTATCTTTATCAATTTTACTTTTAAAAGTATTAATAATAGGACTTATATGTGGAATTTGGAATTTTTCTTCTTCTTTCATATTATCAAAATATATATCTTGACTAAATCCAACATCAATATCAATATTACATTCCTTAGAATATAATTTAATAAAATCATGTTGAAAAATATCTTCAATGGAAATTCTATCTTTAGAATTAAACTGTAACATCTTTTGAATTAAATCTTTGCATTCTTGACTGATATTTTTTTTAAAAGTAAATGAATGATTTTTAATATTATTAAAAACATCATGAATATTAAATTGATTATAATTATTATTAAAAATAAAAGGACTAAATCCATGAATCAATTCAAACAATAAGACTCCAAGAGCCCAAATATCAATTGATTTATCATATTTTTCATTATTAATAATTTCAGGAGCCATATATTCAACAGTTCCACAAAATGTTTTTCTTAAAGAATTTTCATTTGTTAAAACTGACCAACCAAAATCACATAATTTACAATTTCCTTCTAAATCTATTAATATATTTTCTGGTTTTATATCTCTGTGAATTATATTATTTTTATGAAGAAAATATACTGCTTTTAATATTTGATAAAAATATTTAAGTGATTCTTTTTCTGTTAATCCATTTTTTCTTTTTATTAATGAATATAAATTTCCTCCTTTTATATATTCCATTATTAAATATATTTGAGAATTATTTTCATATGTGTTATATAATCTTATTATATTTGGATGAATAATTCTACTTTGAATTTCTATTTCATTGTAAACTGTTTCTAAAGTATTTATTGTTTTCAACAAAAAAAATTTTTCCATTTTTTTTATTGCATAAAATTCATTAGTAATCTTATCTTTAGCAACATAAACCTCACTAAATGCTCCTTTCCCTAATGTTAATTGATGACCTTTAATATAAATAGGAATTAAATTTTGAAGTATAATTTTTTTATTATAATATGAATGATCAAAAAATTTTCCATTCCGATATATTATATTTAAGTTTTGTGTTTTAATAATTTTATTGTTTTGATTTTTTTCAATCATTTCATTGTTATTCATATATTTTTTAATTCAATTTTTGTTTTTTTTAAGTAAAATTTAATTTGAATAAATATATAATATATTTATTTTTTTTTATTTATTTTTTTTGGTTTATTCTTATTTAAAAATGTTTAGAGCTATTACAAATAAATTATTTGGAAAAAAAGAATTAACAGATGAAGAATTACTTTCTTCTTTTCAAAATAGTGAAAAAAATTATAAAGATTTTTGTGATAACATATTAAAAATAAAAACTAATTTATATAGTATTATGCTTAATGAAATTTCTAATATTAAATTTAAGAATATAAGAGAATTAGAAGAATTTGAAAAAATTTTAGATAAAAAGGGATATAATCAAGGATTAAATATCTCAATAAATAAATATAAGAAAAAATTAATATTATTAAGTAATCAATTTCAATTCTTAATAAATATTTATAATAATTATTTACAAGATAAAGATTTAGTTCATTTTATATTTTCAAATAAATATGAAATATTTACTTTTTTAATTAAAAATAAAGATAAAAATGAAGGTTTAAAAGAACTTTTATATAAAACATATTTTACAAAAGATTCATATTTAAATTTACTTGATTATTTTTTAACAATTGATAATCAAAATAACTTAAAATTTCTTCTTCCAAATGAAGAAAATGAAAAATATTTATTAGAAAATAATTCAATTCCAAAAAATATTGATATTACTAAAATAATAAAAATAATAAATAATAAAGATTTAAATGAACTTTGGTTAAATCTAATTATATATTATCAAAGAAATAAAGAACAATTTAATACATTAAATAAATATTATCCTGAAATTAATTTTGAATCAATAAATAAAATATTAGATTTATATAATTTAGCACTTATAGTAAATTCATCAATTTCATTATATGATTTTCTTAAAAATAAAGATATTTCAAATATTTTTAAAAGTTGTGTTTTATTAGAATTTGATATTTTTAAAAATTTAATAACAAATTTAATTACATTCACAAAAGAAAACTCAGATAAATATATTGGAATAAAATATGTTCCAATAAATATTTTACAATTTCTTATTCTTGATAAAGTAACAACAAAATATATAAATTATACAATTGATAAAATTATTGAAAGTCAAATTTATGATAATAAAATAATATCAAATTTAATAATTAAATTACTTTTTCAAAATTATTGCGATACATTAAAATCTTCAATTGAACTTGCAAATATTTTAAATCATATGACTAAATATTATAAAGAATTAACTGAATTAAGAAGAGAAGTTGATAAATCAAATGATTTTTCTTCAATATTAGATAAAAAAAATATAAAATTTTCATTGAAAAATATTATTAAATTAGAAAAAGGAAATAATGAACAAATAAAATTAGCAATATGTGATTATTTAAATAGACTTTTAGAAGAAAATATTTTAGATAATAAATATGATATAATTGACAAAAATATTTTTGATATAAAAAAATTATTAAATTTCAGAGAAGGAATTTCCTTAGGTCAAATTTTAATTCAATTTTTTTCTATTTATTCAAACAGTTCTCCTTTTATATTAAACATAATCTCAGAAAATAAAAATTTAAATTTATCAGATAAAGAAAAAAAAGAATTAATAGATAAATTTTTACAAGATAATTCAAATAATCCTTCTATTTATGAAGAAATAGAAAAATACATAAATGAAAGTGGAAATTCTAATCCTGAATTATCTTTAAAATTAGAAAGTTTATTAGAATATATGAATATTTCAAAAACTTTTCAACAATATCAAATTGATTCAAATTTATTAAATGAATATAATGTTAATAACTATAAAAGTGTTAAAGATGAAATTTTAGAAATATTTTTAATTAAAGTATTTAATATTGATGAAATAAAATCTGTTTCTGATTTTATTCAAAAAAGACCAAGTCAAGATATTCAAAATTCACTTAGATTAACAAATAATGAATATTTATATAATTTATTTTTATTTTTTGTTAAATATCAAAGAAATAATTTGTCAAATGAAATTTTAAATACTTTTATTGAAAAAAAAGATTTAAAGCATTTTAATAAATGTATTGATAAACTATATAATGATATTTTCCAAAAGAATAATCAAAAATTTAAAGACTTTGTTAATAATAATAAATTAAAATTGTATTTATTAGAAAATAATAATTCTATTTATTTAAATATATTAAATGAGCCAATAGATTTTTCTAAAGAACAAAAAATCCTTTTTTATTTAGATAAAGAAGATAATGATTTATTATCTATTTATTCTTTATTAAATAATAAAAAAGAAAAATATAAAGAAGATAAATATAAAGATTTAATAAATACACTTGATGAATTTAATAAATTAGAAAAAAAGGATAAAACATTAAATAAACTATTTGAAATTTATGATAATGGAATAAATGTTATTGAAGATGATGGTATTAATTATAATTATTCTCTTCATCCTAAATTAATTAATCTTTTGACAAAAAATAATTTAATAAATTTAATAAGTAATATTCAAATTAATTATAATTCAAAAATCGATATTTATAAATTCTGTCTTAAAGGAAATATTTGTGGTTTATCTGATATAATGGAATATGAAAATATTAATTTAAAAAAGAATATTAATGAAAATGACATTGAGGAAATTTTAAGATTTTTTTTTAATATTTATGATGATTTAACATATAATGAAATTGATACAATTATAAAAAATAAAATTCTTCATATTAAATTTGATAAAGAAATATTAACAAAAAATTTAATCCAATTTAATTTAAGTCATAAATGTTATTTATCATATAATAACCTATTGTTCCTTTCAAATTATTTAAAATTTAACTTATCAAAAGATGATAAAGAAAGAAAGTTATTATCTTTATTATCAAAAATAACAAAAAAAATAAATTTATTCCCTTTTATTTCAAATTTTTCAGAAGAATATCAAAATTATAAATCAATATTGGATAAATATTACACAAATTTTTTTGATATTTTAGAAAATGATAATTGTAAATATTTTGAATCTGTTAAAAATCCAATATCAAAATATTTACAAGTTGAAATATATAATATAATAAATATGAATAATTTTGCAACTTTAAATAAACTTCTTTCAGCTTTAAAAATTGAACAAATAAATATTTTTTTTCTTTTTTCTTTAAAAATGAGTATATCTTTTATTTCTTTAACAAGTGTAATTCCAGAAAATTTAGAATATGGAAAAAGTAATTTAATTAATCTTTTAATGGTATTTAATCTTACAATTGAAGAAATAAAAATAATTATTGAAGATATAATAAATTTACCAAAAATAACTTATATCTTTTCAGCTTCTAAAAATTTATTATTATTAGATGGTAAAATAAAAGAAAGAATAAAAAATTATTTCCAAATTAAAGATGTTCTTTTAAAAGAATTATTTAAAATATATAAAAATGAACTTTCTAAATTTCCTATTTTATTAAATTTCTATCAACTTTTTAAAGTAAAAAATACTATAATAAATAGTTATAATACTCAAGATGAAATTCAAAAAATGTATAATTTAATAAGAGGAATAAATGATTATAATGATCTTTATGATATTGTAAGAGATAATGATATTTTAAGAAATGAAATATATAATATTTATACTAATCAAAATTAATAAAATAATAATTTAAAAATATATAAAAAAATCAAAAAATAAGAAAATAAATGGAGAAATAAAAATAAATTTAAATTATAATTTAATTAACAATATAAAATTTATTTTAAAAAGGAAAAAAATTTTTAAATAATAGTGTTGAATAAGCTTACTTTCCTAAAAGAAAAAAAATGTCGCAAATTGAAAACCAAGACAATAATAATGAATCTAATATTTTATTTGATTTATCTAAATTAGTGTGTATTAATAAGGTAAATCCACATCAATATTTTCTATATCATTCAAACTTAAGAAATATATGTGTTATAATTGATGAACATGAAAAGGCTAAAAATATATCAAAGAATTCAATGATTAATTTATTTGAAATTAGTAAAGGTTATGAAATAAAAAATATTTTTCTTCTTTTAAGTAAAGATAATAAAGAATATACAAAAATTTCACAAATTATACTTTTATTAGGATTTGAAAAGAATAAATTATTAAAATCTACTATTTTGGAAAAAGGAAAAAGTTTCTCTATTTTTAAAATGAAAATGGATTTTAATGAAAATGATATTGAAGATATTGATATATAAAATAATACAAAATCTTTTATTTTTAAATGTGTTTTTCATATAGAAATCATCAAAAAAATGAAAATCTGAACATTTATAAAATAATTACTTTTTTTAATTATTATTATAAAAAGTAATTATAATGTTTAAAGATTTGATTTTTTTTATGCATTTCGATGATTATATATGATCACATTTGGAAATAATTTTAATTGAATAAATTATAAGTATAAATAAGTGGTTTTTAATTTAGATTAGAGTTTATTTTAAACTTTATTTATAAAATAGTTTCTATCTCTTTGTTTTAAATATCTTTAAATACATTTTTAAAATTTTTCACAATAAAAGAAATAAAAAAATTTTCACATAATAATAAAAAAATTATTTGTTACATCAATAACTAAATAATCTAAAAAAATAATTATAAATAATAAAAAAACAAAGATAAAAAACAATAATATAAATAAATCTTAGAATAAAAAATAAATAAATATATAAAACATAAAATGTCGTCAGAAAATGAAGAAATAAAAAAAGAAACATCAACTGAAGAAACAATCGAAAAAAAAGAGAAAGAATTACCTGAGGAAAAAATTTCATCATTAATATTATCTTATGGAATTTCAATGAAATTTAAAAAAGAATTATTAAAACAACAAATTCTGTTATATAGAAATCAATGTGCTTCAAAAATTACTGCTTTATTTAAAGGATTTTTTTCAAGAATACAATTTAAAAAAAAATTATTTTTTGAAGTTACTAAAAACAATAGAATTAATGCAGTTAAACAAATAAAAACTTTACCTAAATATATTAAATATAGAGGTAAAATATTAAATATATTAAAGAAAAAAAAAGATTATTATTTTATTACATCATCAGTTAATGATACAAAATCTTTAAAATTATATCCTAAAGAAGGAGAACCTATAATTTATACTTTTGAAAAAAATGATATTTTAGATAATAAATTAGTTTATATTAAAAAATCAGAAGTTGGAAATACAAATCAAAAAATTCATTTCTTAAATGATAAAGGAAATGTTATTATTGATCCTAAATTTGAAACTGATTTTGCAGATAATTCTTTTTATAATATTATTAATTTTAAAAAATTACAAAAAGAAGAAAAAGAACAAAAAGAAGATAATGAAAAATTAGTTAAACAATATTTTATTGGAAGAGCAAAGACTGTAGAAATGAGAAGTTCTGCAAGTCAAGAATTTTTAACTTTTGGTTCTTTGAAAAAAAAATCTATTAGTAAATATGGTAATAGATTCCAAAGTTTATCTAGATTAAATTCTAGTGAAAGTAGTAAATCTATTTTAAAAGGAAGACCTACTAGAAGAATTCCTTCACAAAGAAAAATTTCTTTTGGAAAAATACAATTTAGTTATTAAAATATTTATTTTTTCTAATTTTTGTGTGAGTTATTTTTTAATTTTTATTAAAATTTATTTTGAGGATGTATTTTATTTTTTTTTTTTTTTTTCTTAAAAAGATAATAAAATATATAATTATTTTTTATTTTTTTTTATTTAATTTCAGTATTTATTTCATAATATTTATATAAAATATATTGATCTATATATTAAGTGAAATATAAAGGAAAAGTTAATTTTAAATTCTTACCTAAATACAAATCATAATTAATCATGTTATAAAATTCAATTGTTTTATTGTATACAAATTCAATATATTTTTCATCAGAATCACTTTCTTCAATCAATAAAATAATCCAACCTTTAAATATATCAATAACTTCTTCATTTAAATTCTTACAATTACTTTGAAATATATCAAAAGCACAAATAATACAACATAAAGCTTTAATTGAAGGTAAAATATTTGAAAAATAATCATATAAACATAACATTTTAGAAAGAAAAATAGAAGTATTTTCAATAATATCTAAATATTTTTCAATATTTAATTTATTAATTTTATCTTTATTACTATCATAGAAATCAAAAACATATAAATTAATAAAATCATATGTAGTTGAATTTAATAAGGAAAATTTAATAGTAAATAATATTTCAATTTCTTTATTTAAAATATCAATTTTATTAAAAAAATCACTTGAAATTTGATTAATTATTTCATTTAATTGAATAGGAAAAAGATCTTCAAATTGAGATGCAATATATATACAAGTAATTCCTATTAAATGAAGATCATTATTTTTTAATGTTTTACTTGTTAAATAAAAATATAAATCTAATATTTGAATTGCTAAAAAAAATGTTTGTGTTTCTGATGAATATGAATCAAATATTAAAATCATCCAATCTACTAATTTTGCTCTTAATAAATTATTAATTTTATGATTTTCTAAAATATAATGATTTTGTGGAGTGTTTTTTTCTAAGTTTTTTTTCCATAAGTAAAAGTCATTTTCATATAATTTTAAAATTTTACTACTTTCATTTTCTATATATTTCATATAATTTTTTTCTAATTTCAATCTAGTTAATTTTCTAAAATTACTTTTTGAACTAATAAGGTTTTTATTTTCTTTTGTTTTTGAATTTTGTTTTCGATTTATTTCATTAATAATTGATTTTTTCATTTGGTTTTAAATTTGATGAATTAAAGTTTGAAATTTATTATAAAGAAAAAAAGAAAAGAAATTTAAATTATTTTAAAAAAATAATTTAAGAAAAATAAAAAATAATATAATTTATAAAAATGAAAAAATAATGAATTTCCAAAAATTAATTTAAAATTAATATATATATATATATAAATGAATTTTATCTATTTACTATTTTTTTTATTCATACATA
>JAEEGK010020032.1_pt1 | contig 14270 bp, 15 predicted proteins | sample 8958771 | NCBI WGS metagenome assembly JAEEGK01 (sample SAMN16246547, study PRJNA631951) | gut metagenome | biome: gut microbiome; feature: rumen; material: SC-attached | host: Bos | place: Iran: Karaj | collected 2018-10
TTGCGGGTAATAACTTGAGGATCTACGACTGCAGATTCAGCGCCAGAGCGGAGTTCCGTGACGAGCACCTCGGTATAGCCCTGACGATGACCGTTACGACGTTCGTAACGAGTACGGCGCTTCTTCTTGAAAACGATGACGGTGTCATACTTGCCGTGAGCAAGGACTTCAACCTTCACAGAGGCGTCGTTCAGGACAGGGGTGCCGACTTGCACTTCTTTTCCTGCGAAAAGAAGAACGGACTTGAGCTCCAGTTCGGAACCAACAGCGGCGTCGATTGTCGGGAGCTTGTAAGCCTTGCCGAGTTCGACTTTATACTGGAAACCACCTGTTTCAACAATAGAATACATTTTGTAATCCTTTTTTAGTTGCTATTGGAGTCCCAAATTTAGTAAAAGTATGGCAAAAATCAAAGGGGGATGCGGTAAAAATGAAGAAAAAGCCCCTAAAAAAGGACTTTTCCCGACCAAACCATCACCTCTACTTTACCGTATAAATCGCAAGCGTCTTGCTGTACTCGTAGCCGACGACTAAGAGGGGCTTTTTATTCGGGCTTTTTTCGGCGGGGATAAACAGAATGCCTTCAGGACCGCGGTCTTTCGGATTCAAATAAAAATCGACAATCTTCGGCGTGCTTCCATTTTCGATTCCTGTAATGTCAATCACGCCAATGGCACTCGCACGTTCCAGGCCAACAAAAGCATAGCGCTTTTTGCCAACGACTCCCGTCGTCACGTTTTCCGGTTCGCAGCCCTTGTCTTCGCTGCGGGCATCCATCTTGACTTTGCCTTTCTTGGAATTCCAGTTGAAGTAATCAGGAGCGACTTTTGCCATCGTTTGTTCAAAAGCATCGCCAGAATCCCACACCAGCTTTCCCGTAGCCCCGTCAAAAATGCTGACCGAACGCGACCCAAAGCTGTACATGTAAGGGCACTTGCCATTCTGCGTTTTATCGGGCGCAACATCACAACGTTCCAAGCTGCTGACCGTCGCATTTTTCAGTTCATCCAGCATACCCGTGTTAAACACACTCGAATCAAGGGTTCCCTGCTGCATAAGCATCATCGGAGTCGTCACATCCGTCCAAGCTTTGTAATCATTGACAGGAGCACCTTCATTCGCCGTAAGAACAAACGTCTTTCCGTTCACCGTGAACGAAGAAATTCCATCCGGCTGACGCAATCCGCGCAGTGGATAATTCTTGATATCAATTTTCTTGTCCTTCTTGATATCAAGCCCAAAACCCGGCTTAGAATGATCCACGTAACCAAGCGGGAACACATCTAGAATTTTCCTGGCCTCAATATCGAACTTGAGAAGGGCGTTATTTTCTTGCAGGCTAATCCAGGCCGTCTTGGAATCCTCGGAAACCGTAATGTACTCCGGTTCAAGGGACTGCGCAAAGCTTTTCACGCCGGTCTTGCGGACACCCGCCGCCATCAGCTTTAGCGAATCAAGCCCATTAAAACCCACTACAGTTTTTTGTGGTTTTACCCATGATGCAGCTTTGTCCCAACCGACCGCAATCGAGAGCACACCAATGCCGCCTTCGGGGTCTTCGGAGAACGTCTCGTCCGGCGAGCCTTCGCAGGCGACAAGCAAATTCTTTCCGTCCGGCGTAAACGTAATCATGTCGGGCATGTAGCAGAGTTCGTACAAGCCAAGCACATCTAACCCTTTATGTTTAATGTAGCGCATCACCTGCACATGGCCCATCTTCCATTCGGGATTATTGAGCAAACTCACGGCCACGAGGTCGTCATGGCCATGAACAGTCACGCTAGAAGCACCCCCCGGCAACTTGACTTCGATTACCTTTTTCGGATTCGCAGGGTCTGCCATATCCACGACTTCAAGAACGTTTTCGCCGCCAACCACGAACAGATCCTTCATCTCGGGCATAAATGCCGAAATTTCAGCCGTCGTCATGGGGATCGATGAGATTTGCTTTAGCACAGAACCCATCTGGAACGGCCCTGCCGGAGCATCCGCCTTTTTTGCAAACGAAATACCAGTGCCGCAAGTCGCTCCCAAGAGCAAACTACAGACAAAAGCGATTCTTTTCATTTTGACCCCCACCGCAGCTCAACCGCGAGAAATTTCAAACAAGTTAATCCAAAATCAGCCACATGATAAGCATGCCCAGTCCAAAACTTCCTAGCATGGACGCAGACCGCATCATCATATCATTTTGAGTTTCATCCTTGGCTTTTTCATCCTTAGCTTTTTGCTTTTCGGCTTGCTCCTGACTCGCTTCCATCGCGACACTGAGAGCCTTGGCGCAAGTTTCGTTGTTCTTCTTGAGCGTGTTGTAACTTTGTTCCCAATTTTCACACTTGGCGCGTTCAACTTCGAGTTCCGTGCGGAGTGATTTTTTCTCGACAGTGCAGGCGCTATCGCGGAGAGCCATCACGCTATCGCGAACGGCAAGTTCCGCCACAAGTTCCGCTTGAGTTGCATTCGCCGTAATGGCAGCCAACACAGCACCACCCTTAGCAGGCCCCTTTGCCAAAGCTGGCCCAGCAGCAAAAGCAAGAGCAAATAAAGCAACCGCAAACAACTTCACAAAAGAATGAACAACAGAAACCATATACCCTCAACTACATCTGTGCATGAATGCGTTGCCAGCCCTCTTCAGGAATCTGGGCGCCCATGACTTGAACGACTTCGTTCGAGACGATACTGCCGAGGTTGCCCGAGCGTTCCATGTCCCAGCCGTTCATGTAGCCATACAAGAATCCCGATGCCCAAAGGTCACCGGCGCCCGTCGTGTCAATCGCCTTGGCTGCACCAGCCGACACACGAGTCACCACGCCGTCCTTCGCAATCAAGGCACCGCGCTTGCCAATCTTCACGACTGCAACTTTCGCCTTCTTCGCCAAAACTTCGAGAGCGGCCTCTTCCTTCACGCCGGCATAAGCAAAAGCTTCGTCTTCGTTCGCGATGATGATATCAATCATCTTGTTTTCGAAAAGTTCATCGAACAACTTGCGGCAAGCATCGACTACGCCAAACGAGCTGAAGTCGAGAGCCGTTTCGACACCGAGACTGCGAGCAAGTTCAAAAGATTTCTTGAAACATTCGCCGTTAAACGCACGATAGCCTTCGGCATACAAAAGTCCCACACCGTCGTAGAGTGCCGGCGTAAAATCGTCCGAACCCAAGAAGTCCGAAGCCCCGAGATACGTCCACATCGAGCGCTGAGCATCCGGCGTCACGGCAGAGAACACGCAACCTGTTGCCGCTTCGGAAAGGCCGACCTTCGATTCCACACCGTTGTTCTTCAAATGAGCTTGGAAGAGCTTGCCAAGTTCGTCATCGCCCACCTTGCTGATAAACGCTGCCTTGCCACCAAGACGGGCAACCCCCACCATCGTATTGCAAGTCGAGCCGCCCGGAACGCGAATCGGATTTTCGAGCGAACCCAAGAACTTTTCCATCTGCGGCCAATCCACCATGTTCATGCCGCCTTTCTGAACGCCTTGAGCTGCGATCCACTCATCGCTCACGTTAGCCAAAATATCAACAAGGGCAGCGCCCATACCAAGAACTTTTTTCATTAGAAACCTCCGCGACGGCGACGCAACTTGTCACCCGCTTTCAATAAAAATTCACGTTCCGATTCGCTCAAGGACTGGATACCTTCACGCTCCACTTTCCTCAAGATATCGTCCATGCGTTTCTGTTCATCAACGTAGAACACTTCACCTTCGAGAACTTCCGGTTCTTCGCTGCTCCTATAAGAACGCGAAGAGGTTGTTCGATTATACTTTTCAGGATTGCGCGAAAACAAGCGGAACAACCCGGACAACGGAGAGTTGTAAAGAAAATTCGAACCGTTCTGATAAATCGCCATGTAAATAAAACCGGCGACAACTCCGCCCAAGTGGGCAAAATGCGCAATCATATCTCCCGAATTCGCAAAGAGAATATCCAAGGCAATCATCACCCAAATAGCATGCTTGATTTTCATCGGGATGATAAAGAACATGAGGAGCATGCGTTCCGGGAAGAACTTATAATAAGCGACAAAAATGCCCATCAACGCACCCGACGCACCAATAATCGGATAGTTCGAGAGACCGAGCAAGCACATGAAGAAACTGAACAAAGCTGCAAAAATGCCGCAAAAGAAATACATCGCCACAAAATGCCGCGTCCCCATCCATTCCGCAACTTCGGAGCCGAACATCCAAAGCATCAGCATATTGAAGAAGAAATGCATAAAGTCAAAGTGGATGAACATGTACGTCACGTAACGCCAAAGTTCAAGCGGAACTCTCGGCATAAACGCCCCGTAATAATTGATGTAATCCGTCAAGCTACCGTAACCGGCCCCCAAATTGACTTCAATACCTCTTCCCAACAAAGCGATGATAAAAACAACAGCATTCGTAATCAACAATACCCGCAAGGGTTTGGTTAAATATTTAAATGGTTTCATAATTTTTCCTAAAAGCAATTAAAAGCATTCTAACAATATCTTTCGGAACGAATTTCGAAAGGAGATTTTTCCGTTCGGCCAAGCTTTTTTCTTTGCCGCAACCGCACTTGAGGAGTTCACGGACAACGCTACTGCTCACGGCGAGGTGTTCCTGCGCACTCATCAAAAACACGGTTTCGATATCAGCACTACCATAAATGACCTTGTTGTTCCAAGCGACAGCCTGTTCCATATCGAGGTCAGACGCATTGCGGATTCCGCGAACGAGGTAGCGAGCTCCCACGGACTTCATGAAATCGACAGTAAGCCCATCGTGGACAGCAACCGAAACATTCGGGATTCCAGAGACGGCATCCTCCACCATCGCTTTGCGGGTTTCGGCATCAAACATGTTCTTTTTGCTTGCGTTCTGCGCGACAACGACATACAAGGAATCGAACATCGTTGCGGCTCGCTTCACAAGGTCCCAATGCCCGACCGTGAACGGGTCGAATGAACCGGCAAAAACCGCCACGCGGTGTCCGCGAAGATTCACTTCGCGCCCATCTTCCGCAATGACATTTTTCAGGTTTTTCAAGTTCCGCACCATGGTTAAAATTTACAAAAAAGCAAGCAGGAAAAAGAGGTATTAGGCAATAGGTTTTAGGGATTAGGCTTTAGAAAAAGGTCAATGGTCATTAGTCATTGGTCAATGGTTTACAAACATTAGAGTAGCCCGATTAAGTCGGGCATGACAGGACGAAAAGTCCGAGACAACAACGCGTAATATGTCCTAAGACCTACAACCTGTAACCTAACCCCTAAAAATTATCAAGGAGGATTCGCCGTAGCGGCGGACCTGACCTTGAAAACCTTCTTCTGTAGCCCATCCAGGCAACTTGCGGCTCGGAGCCTCGAACATGGCAACTCCACCGGGATTCAACCAATCGACAAACGGTCGCAAGTCCGGGTAATCCATATCCTTGAACGGCGGGTCCGCATAAATTAAGTCGAAGCCTTCTTCCGCACAAAGTACTTCTTTCTTGAGCGTAAGGACATTCGTCTCCAACAATTTAAGTTTGTCAAAAACGCCGACAGCCTTATACGAACGTTCAATCATTCGAGCCTGCACACGGGCGAGTTCTACAGCCGTTACGCTTGCAGCCCCGCGGCTAATAGCTTCAAGCCCCATGATGCCGCTACCGGCAAACAAGTCCAGCATGCGGAAGCCATCGACTCCCTGCAATATGTTAAAGACAGCTTCCCTTGTTCGGGAAGCTGTCGGACGAGTTTTCATGGAGTCCGGGGACTCGATATTGCGTCCCCGCAACAAACCGCCAGTTATACGAATCGGCATACTAGCGGAGAACGAACATTTCTACACGCATCGTAGCGACCATGAACTTCTTTGCGAATTTCAGTTCGGTCTTAGGCACACCCATGCGTATCGGTGAATCTGCAAACGCATTGAGGAAGTTCAGCATGTCCGCAAAATCCGTCGTTGCCGTAACATAGTACGCATAACGTTTATAGACACCAAAATCTTCGACAACAGGTTTTTCAAAGCCCTTCAAAGTAACTTTATTCGCAGTGCCCAAAGCTTTAATCGCCTTGATTTCGGCAGCAATTTCGGCAGACGGCACAAATTGACGTACAGCATCAAGACGCACCTGCGGGACAGAGAACTTACCGAAAGCAGCAACTTCAGTAGCCGCTTCAGAAGATATATCGGACTTGAGTTCCTTCGAGACAGCCTTGAGTCTATCCATAAGCGTATGCTGAGAAGAAGCCTTCATAGCAACACCGCGCAAATAATAGTAGTTCGGAGCCCGATAAACGACTTCGGAGAAACCGATATCATCGGGCACAGCTGTATTGAGGAACGACATGAACTGCGAAAGAGAAGTCTTCTGGAACGAAAGCTTTTCGAGCGGCAGGTAGCTGTCATATCCTGTTCGTTTGTTATTAAACAAAGCTTGCGGATTGATTTCACCAACAAGATCTTTCACCGGCATCGAGGCTCGCTTCTGAGCCTCAACTCTTTCTTGTTCGGCAATTTGTTCGGCAGTCGGACCAGCAGGGGTCGTCGGAGCCGCCTTCTTTGCCCCAATCAAATTCAGATAAGATTCAGGAAGGACTCCATCCAACGCTGCAGGAACGCCGTTCAAACTCAAGAAACCAGAGAAAACAGCCAAAACAGCAACGGCAGCAATCGCGCCCGTCAAAATCTTCTTCTTGTGGCGGCGTTCAACTTCCACCACGTTTGTCACATGCAAATGCTGGGATAAATTACCCAGAGTGGCGCTCTTTTCGGCCACAGCAATAAGGTTCATGTGAATCATAGACCCTCCACCAAATTCAATGCCGCGCCAACAGCACCGACACAGCAAATCATATCAACCGGGTTCACGCTTTCATCAGACGGGAGCTGCGACAAGCCAGTAATCAAAGACACCTGGTATTCAGGAAGCTTATCCATAAGGATATTCACGAACTGTTCGTTCGATGCCATTTCACCGCATAAACGAACATCCGTTACGCCCTTGATTGCATTTTCGGACTGCACCAACTTCATCTGTTCGACAATTTCATTGGCAAGAATCGGATACGCCGTATCTTCTGTCTTTCCGACCATCGAAAGAGTCGAAACACAGCGCAATGCCAAAAGTTCATCGCGGCGCATCCAGACAAGCGTCACGCCGGAGAAGTCCGCCTTCACGATGCAGACGGCATCCTTGATCTTTTCGCCAACATCCATCACGTTCATGAGCGAAAGCACATCGACTTCCATCGACTTCGGCGAAAGCATACGGGAACGGAAACCTTTGCGCAAGGCATCGACCCACTCCTTGCGGACCGCCATCACAAGTTCGTTGTAACCCAACGAATCATCGCCGCTTAACGTCTTGGAATCGACGATATAAGCATTGGCCTCTGCATTAGTAAACAGTTCCAAATACCAATCCAAGTACTGATCCTTGCTCGAAGAGGCCTCTGGCGGAACATAGACCTTACGAATGATAGACATCGTTGCAGGCATCGTGACCGATGTAGCCTCAATGTTCTCAATCTTATTATCATCAACCCATTGCTGAAGAGTACTTTCGAAAAGAAAGATATCGTAAATGGGATTGCACTCCGTCGGAAGGACTGCAGCCTTGAGAACCTTTTTTGCGGACGGATCCACAACAGCGACTTTCATGGAAGTGTCGCTAACTTCAATACCTAGATATAACTTCTGATCACTCATAAAAACGCATATGTAAAGTTTTATATCCTAAAACTAATCAAAAATTATCAATTGTAACATGTTTTCAAGTTTTTTCTTTCCAATTCCATGCACTTTTTTGAGATCTGAGGGGCCTTTGAACGGTCCAGAGGCGTTTCTACGCTCAATAATCTTCTCCGCAAGCTTAGGTCCGACCCCTTTTAACGCACATAAGTCATCAACACTCGCTGTGTTAATATGGAGCGGAAATTCGACTTTTTTCTTCGGTTTTCGGTGATTTTGAACTTGAACCGCCTCCTCCCGATCAGTAGTAGGAACAAGTTCTGTAGGGGTATTTATTTTATTTACAATGCTAGTGGAATCCGCACTCGCCATCGCACCGGGAGCCGCATTTTCTGGCGGAGACTGAGCCGCATTCGCGACAACAATAGCGTCACCGACCTCGAAACTTTCGATAGACGGTAGCCCCCACGGGAGATAGCGAACGATTAAACCAATTGTAAAGAGAATTATTGCGAGCTTGAGGATTCTTTTTTCAGATGCGTTCATCGCCTTTTCTTAAAGGTTCATCTAGAGAAGGATATAGCAAACGATCTAATAATATTTCCTCGACGTGGGTTGCGTCCGACGGGACGTCCACCGAGATGCTCGGGAAAGCGCTTTGAACAATGCGTATCGGGCGGCGCCCAAGAATTCGCATTTGCTCTAACGAGCGTTCCAGCTCCATTTTGCTCTGCGGAAGCGAAGCAAACTCGTCGCGAGACTCGCGGGAGTAAGCATAAATGCCCTGGTGCTGGAACCAGCGGCTAGCTTCTGTAGGCGCCACCGACCGCGTAAAGTCGATAGCCAAACCGTTGCGAACGAGCACTTTCACGACGGTCTTGAGTTCTGCTTCTGACGGATTCAGCGGGCATGCGACCGTCACCCAGCAGTCGGGGTGTTCCGAAAGTTCCTTCGCCACATCGCGGAGCACCGAAGGTTCCACTAGCGGTTCGTCGCCCTGAAGATTCACGACCAAGTCGAGGTCTAGCTTTTTAGCAGCTTCCGCCACGCGGTCGGAACCGGTAGCGCATTCGCCCGTCATCGCGCAGTCAAAGCCAGCCTCTTCGACGACAGCCTTAATTTCGCTAGAATCTGTCGCGCAGATAATGCGATCAAAGCAATCCGCCAGCATTGCTCGTTCCATCGTACGGACAATCATCTCCTTGCCATTGAGCTTCAGGAGCGGTTTTCCCGGGAATCTGGACGAGCCCATACGGGCAGGGACAATGCAACTGACCATGTGTAGGCGATGCCGACTACATCACCTTCGGGATGGCGAAGTGGTCGTTTTCGACAGCCGGAGCGTTCGCAAAAGCCTGGTCGAGCGTAAAGCCCTGCACCGGGACATCTTCGCGGAGGATGGTGGCGCCGTTTTCGACAGCGGTCATCGGTTCCACGTTCGAAAGGTCCAAAGCCTTCAATGCTTCGAGATGATCGAGCATCTTATCCAAGTGTCCCTTGATAGATGGAATATCTTCTTCTGCAATGCTCAGGCGAGAAAGCTTCGCCAACTTCAATACTTCTTCACGTTCAAGCATAAAAACCTCTTTTTTTTACGGAATGCAAGATAGAAAATTTTAGTGATTAGTGGTTGGTAGTCTGTGGTTAGGAATGAGATAATAACGTTCCTACAGTAAACCTGTTTACTAGCCACTATTTACTAACCACTCAAAAATCTACTTCGCGAGAACTTGTTCCTTGGAATACCCGAAATAAGCCATCGCATTCTCAACAGAAATGACTCCGTCACGCACCAGTTTCTTGGCAGTACTGAGCTTTTCTGCTTCGGCAATTTCAGCTTTTTGACGTTCTTCATCAGCCTTTTGATGCTCAGCTTCAGCTTTGCGACGTTCTTCATCAGCCCTGGCTTCTGCATCGGCGATTTTCTGGCGGAAAACATCGCCGGCGCTGACGAATCCATACTTTTGTCCAATGCTTTTGAATGCCATGTTCAACTCCTGTAGAACGCCATTTCCTAGATACTCTACCAAAACCCACTAAGCCGAATGCTGCGGAAAAGCTCGCTTTTCCATTGTTGAGGCGGTGGGGTTTCTAGAAATATAGACTTATTTTTTCGAGCAAACAAGAGAGCTCGTTGCTCGGCAGTTTTTGCAGTTTGGGCTTGAACTGTTCGAACACTTCAAGGAACGCGTTCTTGTCATAAGCGTGTGCCATCGCCGCAATTCCTAGGCCTGTTGTTACGTCTTCGCAGGCGAGGCAGTCGCTGTCCGGAATGTCCGACATGTTCACGAACGCACAGCGGAACGGCAAAACCATGCCGTGAAAATATGCAGGATAGTCCTTTTCAAGCAACTCAAGCGGGTTCCAGTTATCACGTCCGTTGTAGAATATCATCGCCATCGTCGGGAGTCCGTCAAATAAGCGGCCCTCGTCAAAGCGTTTCATCACGGAACGCATGTAACGCGCAAGCTGATTGAAGATATCGGCATCGCGACCGGACTTATGTTCCGCAAGGATTCCCACAAATACGGGAGCGCCTGTCAAGACATTCACGCGGAACGCCAAATCCGCATCACCCGTTTCGTACACTTCGGAATACGAATCCGGAATGCGGACAAGCGTATCCAAATTTACCGCAGCGAGGAACTCCCTCACATCAATATTTATTTTACCAGCAAGTTCAAGCAAATACCTGAGATGCTTAACATCTGCAAATAGCCAACGGAAAAAAGCATCGTGAGGCTTTTTCAGCTGTTTTTCTTCAATGTCCATGAATTATCCCTTCTCTTTTTTAGAGACAAGTTTATATAGCAAACGATATAAGAAAGGATATAGATAACGATATAATAAAGTCAGTTCATCAGAACCGTTGACTATAATCTAACAAACTCGTTCAAGAAAAACAAGGGGTCGTTTTGCAAAGCATCCATTTTGCAAACAACCGTTTGCACGAGCGTCGCGGCAACCAAGCTTGCTTGGGTTGACATGACCGAGTAGCAGGTTGTTCTATAAACAACCGTTTGCACGCAAAAGTCATTCAGTAAAGGTCAACGGGATGGTGACGGTTGTTTTGCCGGATTTTATTTTATGAAACTTCCAACGGCTTACATATCGTTGAATTTCAGTGTCAAATTCGCGATTTTGTGTTGTAGAGGAAACGATGGAAATGTCAGAAATTTCGCCACTGGAAATTATTGTGAATTTTAAGGTAATTTGGCCTTGAAATCCCGGCATTTTTTTTAAGTGTTTACGATAAACAAGACGAAGGCCTGGTGTTCGTTGACGAAAAAATTTCAGAACATCAGAAGCAGAACGAGAAACATTCTTTTCATTTTTTAAAACAATATCTCTTACAGATGGATAGTTAACCGTGACCCTTTTAACATTTCTCCCATAATCCAAGCTAGGGGCATAGAAAATCTCATGAACCATATTCTCTATACCACCATTATCGAAATCATTCACTTCCTCCGTTTTATTTTTTTGACTTTTCTCTTCTTGGACAACCACCGAACTGCTTGAAATTTCAGTTTGCTCTTTTTCTTCTTTGCAACTAGAAAATACGAGGGATACACTCACAACAATAATCGCAATGAAAAAGTTTTTTATTTTAAGAATTTTCATAATAGCCTCGCATTCTTTCACTCTTGCTAATGTTAGTGTTTCTGAATATCATTTACAAAATCGCAAAAACAACGCCAAGCGTTTTTATGAAAATTTACATGCAAAAAAGATTCCCGGCCAAACAGGAAATGAGGTCGCACCCCTAGGAGTGCTTTGAGGTATGGGCTCGGGGCTTGCGCCCCTTTGGGGTATTAGAGATGCTCAAAGCGAAGCGACCTGATAGGAGCATTTGCTCCGAGCTCATAGCCCATAGCGGCAAAGCCGCTACCCAATCACTTCCAATGCGGCATACTTGAGGATAATGGTGCGGTTCATGCTATCGCGGTCAAAACGCACATCGACGCGAGCACCATCACCACTGCCGTAAGCCTTGACGATAACACCGTTTCCGTACTTGGAATGTCGCACTCGTGCTCCGACGTGATACGGATTCTGATTTGCAACTTGGCTATATTCATCATAGACTACACGCGGACCGCTTGGAGCAGCAGGCTTCGGTGAAGCCACTTTTATCGGATTGCGATAAACAATGTGCTTATCGTTTTTCTTGATGGACGCAGGCACCGCCGCCGGGCGAGAACCGTACGAGCCTCCGCCATAACTGCCGGAACCGTTTCCATAACCGCCGCGAGAGCCACCGCCGTACGAATTTCCGCCAAACGAGCGGTTGCCATAAGAATTGCCCGAACCCGAAGAACCATAAGACGGACGGGAACCAAAACTTGACGAGCCGTAAGAACCATAAGACGGCTTGGAGCGTGTATTGCCGACAAAATCAGGAACACCCGGTCGCGTGTTCAGGCACGGCGTAAAGTCCACAACCGACGGGTCCAATTCCTTGAGGAACCTAGACGGAGCAAAAGGACGAATGTTTCCCTGGAAAAACCTGCGTTCCGCATGGTACAGATAAAGTTTCTTTTCGGCACGGGTGCAACCCACGTAGAACAGACGGCGTTCTTCTTCCATTTGCTCGTTGATTTCGGCCATTGATAGCATCGACGTTCCGCGCACGAGCGGGAAGATTTCGTCATCGCAGCCGGCAAGGTGGACCGTATTGAATTCAAGGCCCTTCGCCATGTGGATTGTCATGAGCGTCACAAGGCCTTTCGACGTATCGACTTTCTTGTCGCCATCCGTCAAAAGCGAAATATCCTGCAAGAAAGCATCGAGAGTCGCTCCTGGATGGTCTTCGTCAAATTCGCGAATAGCGTTGATCATTTCGTCCAAGTTCGCAATGCGTTCGTCGGCGGTAGTTTCGTCTTCCTTGCGCAAGAAATCCTTATAACCCGTATCGTTGATGATGTTTTCGGCGAGAATCGGGAGCGGAGTTTCACCAGAATTCATCATGTTTTTCCAACGGATGACAAGGTCGGTAAAGCCTTTCAGCTTCGGCGCGCCGCGCCCCGTGCCGTTCGCTTCGGCCAAGAGGTTATCCCACAGCGAACCCTCGCCCGCCTTCACCTTGGCAAGCACGCCTTCAACTGTAGTCTTACCAATGGCACGCGGCGGAGTGTTAATCACACGCAAGTAGGCGGCATCATCTTTTTCGTTCGCGAGCACACGCAAGTATGCCAAAATATCCTTGATTTCCTTGCGGTCCCAGAATCTTGTTCCGCCAAAAATCACCGACGGAATACGCAAATCGTTCAGCGCTTTTTCAAGCACGCGGGACTGAGCGTTCGTACGGTAAAAAACAGCCGTTTTTGCATAAAAATCAGGCCCGGCCTGCGCAATCGCCTTTGCGATGTTCGAAGCTTCGGAACGGTCATCCTCGAAATACCGCACGTGAATAAGCTCGCCAGCATCTTCCTTGGAATACACGTTTTTCTGCATTTCTGCAGGGCGAACGTTATGCGCAATCACGGAACCCGCGCCCTTCACGATGTTTGCTGTCGAGCGGTAATTGCGTTCGAGCTTTACAATTGTCACCGGGGCAAAATCGCGGTGGAAGTTGCGGATAATCTTGATGTTCGCACCACGCCAGCCGTAAATACTTTGGTCGTCATCGCCCACTACCGTCACGTTTTTGGTTTCCGGATTGATGAGCAATTTCAAAAGTTCATACTGAACGTCGTTCGTATCCTGATATTCATCGACCACGACATACTGGAACTGATGGCGCAAATGACGGACAAGTTCCGGCACCATCTGCAACATCTTCACCGTATTGAAAAGCAAGTCATCGAAGTCCATCGCGTTCGATTCCGACAGCTTTTTCTGGTAAGCAGCATAGTAACGGGCATTGCGTTCCTGGTCGGCGAATTCGGCATTCATCATCGCGATATCCGGAGTCTGCAACGTCGCCTTATCGCCCTTGTACAAAATCGTATTCTTGTAACGAGAAATTGCACCATGAACCTTTTTCAGTTCGGCAGGGTCATAATCATCGCCAAGATCGTCCTTCAAGATTTCCTTGAGGATTCGCTTCTGGTCATCATCATCGTAAATCGAAAAATTCGCATCGAACCATTTGCCGCCAAGCGCCTGAATCACAAAATCCTTTGCAAGGCAGAGCTTCAAAAGCTTGAGACACACCGAGTGGAACGTTCCCATCCACATAAACGGCAAACGGCTATCCAGAAGTTTCTGGATACGGTCCTTCATTTCGCGGGCAGCCTTGTTCGTAAACGTCACTGCCAAAACGCGATTGGACTCCACTTCGTGATGCGAAACTAAGTGAGCAATCTTGTAGGTAATGCAACGAGTCTTTCCAGAACCTGCACCGGCAAGAATCAGCATCGGGCCGTTAATCTTCTTTGCGGCTGCCGCCTGTTCCGGGTTCAACTCACGATCTAATACACTACCATCTACAATATTTGCCATCCTGCACCTCTAGTCGATATACAGATGTGCAATATAGTAAATAGTAGGAAGTTAGACAAATGCGTAGGCCGAGCGTCGCGGCCAAGCTTGCTTGGACATGACCGAGGCCAGCATTGAACGCCGTTGGCGTTCGTGGCTGCGATTATGACATATCAAAATACAAGTATT